>JAEEGL012243739.1_pt1 | contig 50143 bp, 48 predicted proteins | sample 9134231 | NCBI WGS metagenome assembly JAEEGL01 (sample SAMN16246548, study PRJNA631951) | gut metagenome | biome: gut microbiome; feature: rumen; material: fiber-attached | host: Bos | place: Iran: Karaj | collected 2018-10 | reverse complement strand
CTTTCAGTAATGTTATAAACAATTTCCTTACCATTAGCAAATTTATCCAAAGCACTGAAAGTATACTCCCAATCATTGGACTCATCAAGAACAGCAGTATCAACCACTACACCATCAGCAAGCAATTCAACTGTCACACTACCAGGACGTTTACCATCATTATTGTTATTATCATCCCAATCTTTAACAACATTTACATTTGTAGTTTCAGGAATGTGAGTGTTAACAATAGATAATGTGTCTTCACTATAAGTTACTGTGTAACCATTTGCAATGTTCACTTCCTCAACACTGTAAACAATTTCTTTACCTGCATTATATTTAGGTAAGTCTGTGAATGTGTAATTCCATTTTCCACCAGTTGATTTAACAACTTTTACAGTATATTCCTGACCGTCAGCCTTAAGTTTAAGAGTAACCTCTTCAGGTCTGATACCATCCTGATTGTTACTGTCATTCCAAACTTTGTAAACTGTTACGTTCACAAGCTCTGGAACAAGAGTGTTTGTGATAATAAAGTTACCGTTACATTCTGTGATGTTTGTTATGTAATGTTCAACATTTACTTCTTTAATGGTGTAAACAATTGATTTACCATCCTTATTTACAGGTAAATCTTTGAAAGTGTCTTTCCAAGAATTACCTTCATTAAGAGTGGTTTCATCTACCTTTTCACCATCAGCCAGTAATTCAACAACAACATCCATTCTGGCATTGTCATTATCATTGTTATCATTCCAAACTTTTGTCACGTTAATTTCCTTGGTGTATACTTCATGGGTGTTGGTAATAGTATAACCTTCAATTGTTACGGTGTAACCATAAGGTACAACCTCTTCAATTGTGTAAACTATTTCTTTACCATTTGCATACTTAGGTAAATTACTGAATGTGTATGTCCAGTCATCAGTACTGTTGACTTGAACTGTTCCATTTTGAACGTTTACACCCTCGGCCTTAAGAATTATGGTAACATTAGTTCTTAAAGCGTCCTGATTATTGTTATCGTTCCATACTTTGTTGATTGTAATATCTACAAGTTCTGGAATGTGAGTGTTGGTAATGGTCCAATCATCGCTAATGTTTGTTATTACAGTTGTGTAGTTAGCAACTGTTAACTCTTTAATTGAGTAAACAATTTCCACACCAACTTCTCCTTCTTTATATACTGGCAAGTCTGCGAACTTATCAGTCCATTTATCACCAGTTAAAGTAAGATTGGCAACAACTTCGTCATCAGCAACTAAGAAGACTGTAATATTTTCAGGACGATCTTTAGCTGTATCAGCATCATCCCATACTTTAACAACATTTATTTCCTTAGTTAAGAATTCATGAATGTTGGTTATTGTTAATGTATCCTGATCATATTCAACATCATAACCATCAGGAACAACACTTTCCTCTACTGTATATTCAATTAATTTACCATTTGCATATTTTGGTAAATCAGTGAATGTGTAATTCCATTTTCCGTTAACTTCCTCAATAACTGCAACATACTCATTACCATCATTTGATTTCAATTTAATGGTAACTTTAGAAGGTCTCATATTATCCCTGTTATCAGCATCATCCCAAACCTTGTTAACTGTTTTGTTAACAACTTCAGGAACATGAGTGTTGATAACCTTGAATCTACCTTCACAGAAGACAATATCAGTAGTGTAATCCTCAACAGCATCCTCGGTAACATTATACACTATTAAAATTCCACCATCACGATACTTAGGAAGGTTTTCAAATGTGTAGTTCCAGTTTGTACTGTTAATTTGTACTTTATTGTCACTTACAACACCATCTATAACCAAAGTTATAGTTACATTGTTTGGACGAAGAGCATCATTGTTATCTGCATCATTCCAAACTTTACTTACATTTACTGAAGTATTTTCAGGAATGTGAGTGTTGTTTACTGTGAATTCTGTTGAAACATTTGTAACAACGCCAGAGTAACCAGGAATAGCAACTTCTATAATAGTATATTTGTACTCTTTACCTTCATCATGATATTTAGGTAAATTGTTGAATACAGCATACCAATTATTATTCTCGGATAATACTGTGGAATTGTATTCTTTACCATCACGTAATAACTGCACTGTTACGTTAGCAGGACGAACACCATCCTGGTTATTATTGTCATTCCAAACTTTAGTCACATTTACTGAAGTATTTTCAGGAATATGTGAGTTGATTACTTTGAAAATACCTTCACAGAATACAATAGTAGTTTCATAGTTCTCTACTTTTTCTTCTGTTACATTATATTTAATTAATGTACCATTGTCACGATATTTTGGTAAGTTTTCAAAAGTATACGTCCAATTAGTAGCATTAATCTGAACAGTCTGATCTGATTTTTTACCATCAATAACCAAAGTGATGTTTACACTGACAGGTCTTAAACCATCAGTATTGTTAACATCATTCCATACCTTAGTCACGTTAACAGTAGTTTTTTCAGGAACATGAGTGTTCTTTATAGTAAAGTTATTGGATTTGTTTGTAATGGTTTTAGTATAACCTTCAGGAACCGTTATCTCATCAACAGTATAATTGATTAAAACACCATTGCTGTATTTATCCAAGTTTTCAAATACATAAGTCCAATTATTACCACTATATAATGATATCGGTTCACCTTTTGTTACATTATTAGCATATAACTGAACTAATATAACATCAGGTCTTTTTCCATCAGTATTATTTTTATCATCCCATTTTTTTGTAACATTTAAACTTGTTACTAATGGAATGTGAGTATTGGTAATTGTATAATTGTTACCTGAATTTGAAACTTCTTGAGTATAATTTACAGGAACTTTCGTTTCATTAACAGTATAATTAATTAAATGGGCATTAGCATATTTTGGTAAATCTGTAAAATTACCCATCCAACCGTTAGATTCATTTAATACAATAGTATCATTTAAAATACCATCCTTAAATAAAGCAACTGTAACGTTTACTGGACGCATACCATCCTGATTATCAGTGTCATTCCATACTTTGGTTACATTTATAGTAACATTTTCAGGAATGTGAGTATTGATAATTTCTACTTCGTAATTAGGTTCTAGAGGAACAAAATAATATTCTAGACCAATTAGACTCTGCCAAGCACTGTGTAATAAAGGTTTGTATAAATAAAATTGATACATCCATTTTCCATTTTCTGTATAATTAACTACACCTTTATTTCCAATAGCATTACCATTTTGAACCATTTGGTAAACTTCATAAACTGCATCACCTTCTTTTTGATTAAGTTCTGCAGTCCCCCCAGGACCACTATAAGTACTACGATCCTCATAATGGGTGCCTACATACCTACCATCAGAATGAGTTCTGTTGCCCTCTAAAAATATATATATACTAGGATCATTAATATTAGCTGCCAAACCATTATCCATTAATGTGAAATTTTCACCATCTTTAGCATGATAGAACAGTAATGTACGAATATATGGTAGTACATCTTCATGAGTTCTTGGATTCATTATGGTTTCATTAGTCATTGCAATTTTTTTATATGGCATCCAAACTGGAGTATCACCATCAGAACCTATTTCATTGTTTGGATCTTGTGCTCCTCTCTGAATACAATATCCCCAAATACCGTCAGTCATTAGATATGGCAATACTCCCGGACCCATATATTCAACAAGTACTTCTGATTCCTTGATAGTAGTATTACTTTCAAGATATTCATCATTTCCTAGATAGTTAACTGTAACTTCAAAATCTTTACTTAATGACCATAGAATATCAACATAACCCTCGGATAATTCACCAGTAGCATTAACATTGCCCTCTTTATCAATAACCTCGATATTTCCAGATTTAACAAGATCATTTGTTAAATTTGTAACAAATATACGATATGTAATAGCATTAGTATCAAATGAAACAAGTTCCACACGTGCTTTTGTAGGTATTTTCTTATTTTCATCCACATTTGATATGTTATAAGAAACATTATAATGTTCTGGAACTATTTCTTCAATAGTGTAGTTCATTAATTTTCCATTTAAGTATTTTGGAAGACCTGTTACATTATAAGACCAATTTGTTTCATTGGTTAGAATGATTTCATCACCGTATTGTTCTCCATTAGCTAAAACTTTAATTGTGACATTTGATGGTCTGAAGCCTTCAATATCATCAGAATCGTTCCAGACTTTTTCAACGGATATACTTAACATTTCGGGTATGTGAGTATTTGTTATTGTAAAGTTATATGAATCTTCTTTTACACTGACAGCATATTCATTTGGAACTTCCAATTCTTCTACATTATATTGTATTAATGAAGAGTCTTTACCATATTTTTGTAATTTTGTTATGGTCTTGGTCCAGTTATTGTTTTTGTTTAAAACTATAACCTCATCATATCCTGTTTCTTCAGAATAAATGTGTACTTGAATACTTTTTGGTCTTAGACCATCTTTATCATCAGAATCATCCCAGACTTTTTTAACTGTCAAGTTGGTTAATTCATATGTGTTTACAATTTCGAAACTTGTTGAAAGATTATTTAAAGGATTAATTAATTCATGGACATATTTTTCTGAATTTTGTTCCCTTGTTGGCATTAAAGGATTAATTTCTTCACTATGATTTGTTATTTTAACTGTGTATTCACCAGGAATACCTGTTTCATTGATAGTGTAATTAATTACATTAATACATCCATATCTTCTCATGGTTAAATTGTAATTAATTTCATTACCTTCCTCATTATAATTGATTAAATCAGCGAAAGTACATTCAGGATTCTCTGTATTTAATAGTTCTCCCCTGAATTCATAACCGTCTTCTGTTAATGCTACTGTAACCCATTCTTCTTTTAAAGCTTCATTATTAAGTACTACCTTAATATTTTTAACTCCATCAGAAATAGTTACATTAGTTAGTACCAAAGTTGCATTTCCATTACTGGATCTGAAATTATAGTTTGTTATTTCAGCACCGGTTCTATAATTATACACAGGTAAGATTATGTTACCAGTCCAATCATTATCTTCGGATAAATAAAGATATGGTTGAAGATATTGTGATCCTTTTATTGGATAAACAATAACATGATCTGCTGTAGGTGTACCATCAACCCAGTTCAATTTAACTGTTACATTCCATGCCTCTGCAGTTGTAGTTGTAACTGTAAAGTCTGGTTCTTTAACTTCTTCATTATATATTTTATAAACTGGTAAATCTGTAAAATTATACTTCCAACCATTTGTTGAATTTAATGTAGCATTAGCGACAACAACATTATCAGCCAATAAGTCCACAGTTATATTCTCTGGCCTGGTATTATCAATATTGTCAAAATCTTTCCAGTCTTTGGTGACATTTATTTTAGTTAAAATATTGAAACCAATGGTATTTTGGTAATGATCTTCAATATTGTCAGTTTCAGTATAATAAATATAGAATTGATATGTTAAATAATCAGAACCATAGAATGAACCTGTGTTGTTTATTCCTTTACCAGATTTAACTAGATCCATAATTTCTCTAACAAATTCCATTCTGGTAGGTCCATCCGCCCTATAAGTTTCCATACTTTCAGGAGCATTTGGATCAGTATAATTGTAACCACCAGTAAATGCATATAATAACCACCTTATTTGTGGTTTTCCTCCACTTTGAGTAGTGAAGTTTTCTGTATCATTAAAGTGATAATATAATGCAGTTCTTAGATAAGGTAATATGTCCTCACCAGTTACTGGGTGAATAATCTTTTCATTCGTTAAAGTCAATCGTTTGAAACTTCCAGGTAATAATCCTTCTCCATATAAACCATTTGGTTGTGCTCGATTGCTTGGTTCTATACAGTAAGCCCAGGTAGTATCATTCATTAAAAATGGCAATGCATAAGAATCCCAATAATAATAAACATTATATTTATACCAGTAGGACAAAGTACTGTAATTTCCATCAGAAACTATAGAATCTTCACTTGTAATATATTTTAATCCAATATTATCCCATATTTTTGGTCTATTAGGATAAGTATTAGTGATTGTTATGTCTTTAATTAGTGGATTTAAATTATCCTTGTAAACAAGAAAATCATTAGATATTATGGAAGTTCTTAATGAATTATGCAATGGGCCAATATCCACAGTAGTAACATTAATAATTTGGTCATAAACATCAGGATCCGCTACTTCACCAATGGTATAATTAACCACGTGCATGATATCGTATCTGACTAATTCATAACTTGATGTTGAATCAGCTCTTAAAAATGCAAAGGTATAATTATCCCCTGAAGCATTGAACTCATTACACAAAGAACCATTTCGATACAATCCAAGATGCATGGTTTCATTTTCGGATTTATTATATACCTGTATTGTTATATTTTGACCGGTTTTATCTGTTGTAGTAACTGTGAAATAGTTTTGAGTTGCTGAATATATTTTACCAGCACTATTAGTCCTGATTGCACCATAGACAATTTCGTTTCCATTTGAATCATATTTTGGTAAATTTCTATAAAATACAGATTTAGAACTATAAGATAGAGTAAAAACCCCCATAATAGATTCACCATTCGCAGTGATATTATAATACCATGTTCCAGTACTTGTTCTTCTGATATTTAAATCAACAAGTTCAATAGGTTCTACAGTAATTCGACAATTACTTGAATTTAATGGATTTGGATTTTCATCTATAGCATATACTGGTAAATCTGTAAAGTTACCTTTCCAATCATTTGATTCATTTAGAGTAATATTTTTAATATTATTACCATCAGCATATAATTTTACGGTAACATTATCCGGTCTTTCACTAGTATGATTTGTATCATTCCATATTTTTTTAACATTAATGTTAGATAATATTTGGAATCCAATAGCATCAAAATGATGATATTCATTCAACTCTTCATCAGCCTTATATAAATAAAACTGATAAGTCAAGAAATCTGAATCCTTGTATTTACCAGAACTGCTCACGGCATTTCCAGATTGAACCTGATTAATGGTCCTGTTTACATAATCTCGGATAGTTCCATTATATACTGATTGAGTAGGAATAGAAGTGATATTTGTGTAATTGATTTTAGGATTTGAAAATTTACTGACAACTATTTGTAAATCATTGCTGTGTGAACCAATAACCCCAATATCAAAATTATTGTAGATTAATGTTCTAACATAAGGCAAGATATTTTCACCTGTTATTGGATGAATAATCTCATAATCATCAGTCAGTTTAATCCTTTTATATATTCCCACAGGTTTAGAAGAGTATTGATATGCCGGAGTAAGGTTTTGGTTTGCACCAGAGCCTTGGTTTTCACCAGCACCTAATGAAAATACCCATGTAGTATCATTCATCAACCATGGTTTCTGATATATAACTCTTTGATATTGCTCATCAAATACTATAACACTATATCTTTCATCAGAGTCTTCACCATCAGCTGTTTTGACATTTTGGTTAAGATTTTCTTTAACTATGGTTTTGTCTGTTTCTTGTAATTGATTATTTGACTTTGTATTAATGTCAATTCCATCATTTGAAGAAACTTCAGCATTATCCTTGAAGATAGGAGTCATATCTTCATTTAGGGACATACTGTTTGTGTCGCTAACAGATATTTTTTTAACATCTATTGTTTCTTGCAATAGTCCGGAATTTTCCAGGCCTGCAATGTTTAATGTTCTTCCACTAATTTCATTAACACTAATTTTTGCACCATGACTTTTATCATTAGCAATTGTTTGATTGTCTCCATTTGTTTTAGATGTGTTAACAAATGTGTCTATATTGGATTTGATGTTATTTTTTGTGTCATCTTTTGTGCTTGTCTTTTCTACGTTTGCCTCCGATTTGGTTAGAATCCTATCGGATTGTACCACTTTATCCACATCATAATTGTCGGGTGTGGATAAAACTTGATTGTCTTTTATTACTTGGACATCACTGCCTGCTTCGGATGCAGAAACCATTCCCGCACCCAAGAGTAGAACAAGAACTGTCATAAGAAATAAAAGACAATATTTCTTATTAAATTTCATGTTGACTCCTTAAAAAACATTGTTTTAATAAATAATTTTATCCTACTTCCGGTACAAAAGTAAAAGATAAAATATATAGTCAATTTATAGATATAACTAAATTTTTTATATAGGATATTGCCAAATACATTTTTTACTATTTGAAATATCCAAAAAAATTACATTAGAACTTATTTTTTAATAAATCCTTTAATAATTTTTAATTTGAAGTTATTTTATAGAATAAATTGCTATATATAATTATATTATTTTATTATACCATAAAATTAACTCATATAATTAATTATTTTAAAAACAAATTGATTATATTAAAGATTTATGAAAAATTTTTAAAAAATAGAAATCCTGATGAAAATTAGTTAATATGAAAAAAAATATTTGAAACATGTTCAATTTTTAATAAAAAAAAACTATTTTAAAATGATTAACAAGATAATTATTAATAAAAAAAATAATAATTTTATTAATTAAAAACAATTAATTAATATATTCAATATCAAAACAATATACTCAAGATAAATTAAAAATAAAATACTAACAATCAATTTTTTAAAGACAAAACATCATAATAAAATAACGCATTTACAAAGTAAATTACAATTAAAAATAATAAAATACAACCAACATAATTTTAGTTATTTTCTAATTACATGCCATTTTATTCCAGTTAAAATATTAAATAACCTACTTTATTAATAAAATCTTACATTTTTATGATATACATATACATGAAATATATACCTTATTTTATTTTTAAATACAAAAAAGAAAGACAAAACAAAAGAATCATACTCTAAATAAATATCGTCACTTAAACAATAATAATATTAAATGTTAGTAATATAATTTTAAATATCCATAAAAAAATGTAAAAGAAACTGGAGGTTAAATTATGTATAATAAAATATTATTACCTACCGATGGATCAAAAAATTCTGAAAGGGCTATTGCCCATGCATTAACAATAGCAGAATTTGAAGATGCTGAAATTGTGGTTCTAAATGTTGTTGATAGTGTTTACCTAACAGGACTTCCTGAAGAAGACTTGATTACCAAATCCGAAATGATTCTTGAAGAAGAAAGTAAAAAAGTTACTTCCAGAGTCGAATCAATCATTAAAGAAATTGAAGAAGAAAAAGGTTCTGAAGGTAAAGATATAAAAATTACTACAAAAACCATTGAAGGAAATGCTGCAGATGTTATTCTTAAAATATCTGAAAGCGACGACATCGACTTGATTGTTATTGCAAGTAGTGGTAAACACATGCTTGACAGATTCCTTTTAGGCAGTGTAACAGAAAAAACCGTCAGACATACCAAAGTACCTATTCTTGTTATTCCTAACGAGGAATAAATTCTCTTTTTTTATCTTTTTATAAATAATACCACTTCCATTAATTAAAATGATTCATATAGTTATAAGTTATAACTTAAAAAGTTATAATTAATGTAATTTTTAGTTATTAGTTAAAAGTTATAAGAAATAAGCAACGAATCATTAAGAAAAAATAAAAACTATGAAAGCAATATAATTATATATTGCTAATTATTGAAATAAAAAAGATAATTATCACGATTAACTTATACTAACTAAAAATTTGGAGGAAATACTTTGGCTTATGAAGGATATCTCAAAGAATTTCTGGAATTATCTGACATAGACGTTGGAGACACAGTACGAGTAACAAAACCAAACATTGAACATGAAGGAATGTTACTTGAAAAACCAGATTATACAAACAAAAATACAATAATAATCAAACTCAGTAGTGGATATAACATCGGAATTGATGTTAAAGACGCAAAAATTGAAAAAATAAAGGAAGGAAAAAAACCGAAAATCGAACTTGACCCTGTTGACAAACAAATAAGTGATGAAAAAGATAATCTTTCCATATTATCAACCGGTGGTACAGTAGCAAGTGTAATTGATTATAAAACTGGAGCAGTACATCCGGCATTTACTGCAGACGATTTATTAAGAGCAACACCCGAACTAGTGGACCATGCAAACATAACCGCTAAGGCAATATTCAACATACTTAGTGAAAACATGACCCCACAATACTGGAAAGAAACGGCAGAAGCAGTATATGATGAAATAAATGATGGTGCAGACGGAGTTATCATAGCACATGGAACCGATACCATGCATTACACTGCTTCAGCACTAAGCTTTATGATAGACACACCAGTACCTATAGTCTTAACGGGGGCACAACGTAGTTCTGACAGACCATCAAGTGACGCATTCACCAACCTTATGGCTTCCGTTGTATCAGCAAAATCAGATGTTGCAGAAGTAACTATCTGTATGCATTCATCAGAAGACGATCCAACTTGTGCACTTCACAGAGGAACAAGAGCACGTAAAATGCACACTTCACGTCGTGACACATTCACAAGCATAAACATGGATCCATTGGCAACTATTGAAAACAATACCCTGAAAATTAATGATGAAGAAGTAAGCTACACTAAAAGAGGCGACGTTGAATTATCATTAAACAATAATTTAGCAGATAAAGTTGCTCTTGTGAAAATGTATCCTGGTATGGATGCAGAATTGATTGACATATACACAGACAAGGGATATGATGGAATTGTACTCGAAGGAACCGGTCTTGGACATTGCAGCGATGAGGTAATTGACAGTGTTTCACGTGCTACCGGAGAAGGAATCCCTGTAGTAATGACATCCCAGTGCATATTCGGTAGAACAAACATGAACGTCTATAGTAGTGGACGTAGACTTCTAAACAGTAATGTTATACCAGTCAGTGATATGCTACCTGAAACTGCTTATACCAAACTGTTATGGGCTGCAGGCCAAAGCGATAATGTAGATGAAATTCGTAAGATTATGCAGACTAATCTTAAAGGAGAAATGGATACCACATTATCTCAAAACTACTTTATAAAAAACTAGGGGAAAGATAATATGTCCGAAGATAAATTTAATTATGAAGAATTAGGATTGATGATGGGTCTTGAAATTCACCAACAATTAGACAGCAAAACAAAACTATTCTGCAGATGTCCAAATTCCTTAACAGACAAAAAACCGGAACGTAGAATATATCGTAGACTTAGACCTACCCAAAGTGAACTTGGTGAAATAGACAGGGCAGCATACGAGGAATCACAAAGAAATCTGCAATTTGTTTATGAAGCATATAACCATCACACATGTCTTGTTGAAGCTGATGAAGAACCTCCTGCAAAACTTAACCAGGAAGCCGTTGATATTTCAATCATCCTTGCAAGTCTTATGAACATGACCGTTGTCGATGAATTCCACACAATGCGTAAACAGGTAATTGACGGAAGTAACACCAGCGGTTTCCAAAGGACAGGTATCCTTGCAACAGACGGTTATGTTGAAACAGAATTCGGTAACGTTACAATTGAAACTTTAGGTCTTGAAGAAGATGCTGCTAGACGTATTGGTGAAGAAGAAGGAAAAATAGTATTCCGACTTGACCGACTTGGTATTCCTCTGGCAGAAATTACAACTTCCCCTGATATGCATCACCCACAACAGGTTCAACAGGTAGCCTACCAGCTTGGTCAAATCTTAAGAAGTACCAAAGTTAAAAGGGGACTTGGAACCATTAGACAAGACCTTAACATATCCATTAGGGAAGGTGCAAGAATAGAAGTTAAAGGTGTACAGGACCTGGAACTTATGCCAACCATTGTGGAAAATGAAGTTCAAAGACAATTAAACCTTATTGACATAGCAAAAGAGCTTCAAAAACGTGATGCTAAAGTAGAAACATGCATCTATGATGTTACAGGATTACTTGAAAACACCAACTCCAAAGTCGTAAAAGGTATTCTTGAAGCAGATAACAGTGGAGTATTAGCTATTAAACTCAAACACTTTGCCGGTTTAATCGGTCGTGAAGTACAACCTGGAAAACGTTTAGGTACAGAGTTTTCCGAACATGGAAAGAAAATGGGAGTATCCGGATTATTCCATACCGACGAATTGCCAAATTACGGTATTACACAGGAAGAAGTTGACAGTATCAGAAATGATTTATTATTGGAAGATGATGACGCATTCATCCTTGTTGCAGGACCAAAAGACAAGGCACATAACGCATTGAATGAAGTTATTGAAAGGGCAAAGGATGCGATTATTGGAGTTCCTGAGGAAACTCGTCGTGCACAGGACAATGGAAATACCGAGTACATGAGACCGTTACCTACTGCAAGTAGAATGTATGTGGAAACAGACATTCCTACAGAAATCATAGACCCTGAAAGAGTAGCAAGAATTGCATCAAATCTTCCGGAGTTACCGGCAGTTAAAAAAGAACGTATCCAAAAAGAATATTCCCTTAGTGATGAACTGGCTGAACAGTTAGTACAACGTAACAATGCAGGCTTATTCGAAGAAATTAAAGCAGAACTACCGAATATGGATGCTACAAAGATTGCTTCAGATATTGTGTCAACAATAAGAGACTTGAAACGTGACGGTTATGATGTTAAAAAACTCAACAAGGACGTTTTGGTTGAAATATTTGCACTTGTAGATAATGACGTTATTCCTGCAGCAAAAACAGAAGTTATATTCAAGGATGCTTGTGAAGACATTAGTCCAATGGATTCTGTTAAAAAGAACAACCTGGAAAAACTATCAGAAGATACCGTTGCCCAGGGTATTAAAGAAATCGTTGAAGAAAATAAGTCAATGATAGAAGAACGTAAGATGGGTGCTATGGGTCCACTAATGGGTAAAGCTATGGCAAAATTCCAAGGAAAAGCTGACGGTAAAATAGTTAGTAAAATATTAACAAAAGAGATACAGAATATAATTAACTAAAATTATATTCCATACTAAACTCCTTTTATTTTATAAAAAAAAGTAATTGGTAAAAATACCATTTATAAATTCAATTGTCTGATTTTTTTCTTTAATTCATCCCAAAAGATTATTTCTTCACCACAACCTGAGATAATAATATAATTATATTCTGAATTTTTAATCAATTCCAATACTTTATTGATTCTTTTCTCAAAGTCAAATTCTACAGGACAATATTCCGAATTGAATTGATCCTTAATTTGATTATAATATTCCTCTGAAATTTCAGTTGAAACCCGTCCGGGCATTACAACAAGTTTATCAGGATTTAATCCCTTAATTGATAAACAGTGATCTTCAAATATTTCTTCCTCATTTACATCAGGCGTTGTATAAATAAATTCCAATTCATCATCAACATAATTCTTCATCAACAGGGAATTGACTTTTAGTGCATCCCCATTATCTCCCTGACCTACTCCGATAGTTTTTCCACCTATTTTAATAATTTCAAATCGTCCGGGAGGTATTACAAACTCATAGTTTTCAAAGAAATTAATTACATTATCTTTAATATTTTCTTTATCCGTGAATGCCGTGTATGTTGCTATTGTTGCCAAACAGTTGTATAAATTATGTATTCCCACAACAGGCAATTCCATTTCCAATGTGTACTGGATATTATTCTTTTTACGATAGTTATATGCATCCACATCAATTGTAATATAATATTTGTTATTCTCTTGTAGCAATCTTGTTAATTTGACATCAGGTTCCGGTCTTTTGAAACCACAACTGCAATGGTAAATTCCTCTTTGATTAAAATAATGATTGGTATATTCCAAATTATTATTACAGTTTGGACATAAAACATCTTCTTCTACAAAAATATCTTCATAATCCTCCAATTCCAATCCATAATAAATAACATGATTATCTTTTTCTTTATTTAATCCTATGAATGTTGTATTTGGATCATCCGCATTTGTAATCAATATTCCATCATGCATTGATTCGGACAATAAGGTTTTAGCTTTTACATAATCCTTAAATGGATTTTTTACTCCGGCAACCTGAGTATGTTCTCTTGAAATATTAGTATAAACAACACATATTGGTTGAATCTGATCACAAATCAGATCAGGTGTTCCGTGTGCAATATCCCTTATTCCATACTCAAACACACCCATTTGTCCTTTATCATGAAGTAAACCTGTTGCTAAAGCATAAATTGTGTTGTTTCCCACAGACGTGGCTAATTTATAATCATTAGACAATATTTTTATTATCATGGTGGTTGTGGTTGTCTTACCATTTGTCCCAGTGATTAATATAGAACCGTCATCTATCTGATGATTAGATAAATCACCCAATGCTTCTTTTCCTGCAATGTTTAAATAAACCAAACCGGGAAAACTTTTTCCTCCCGTAGGTAAAACCTTTAAAATAGGAAATGATAATTTACCTAATGTTTTAGCTACAAAAAACTTAAAATTATTAACCAATTGAAAAACCTCGAAGCATTTAATATATTTTTATTTAAAAATATTCTTCCAATATTTTATATGATAAGAATAGTATATAAAATTTAAAAATCAATCTTTTGAATAGAAAAAATCAAATATGTAAAATTTTAACTAAAAGAATAATACATATATAATTATTATTTATTAAAAAAAGAATAAAAGTGAAATTATATGTATGATCTTATTATAATAGGAGCAGGACCTGCCGGTCTTACTGCAGGCATTTATGCAGGACGTGCAGGACTCAATACCTTAATCTTGGATAAAGCCCAGTGTGGAGGTACTGCAAATACTGCCCCCCTAGTGGAAAATTTCCCAGGTATTGACAAAGTACCTGGTATGGACTTAATGAAAAGTACTTCCGAACAGGCAAAACAGTACTGTGAAATAATTGAATTTGTAAATATCACAAAAATTGAAAAGGCAATTGGTTTAAGTTATAACCTTGAAACAAATAAGGGTAATTTCAGTTCACAATTTTTAATACTTGCAACAGGATCCACCCATCAAACATTGGATGCTCCTGGTGTTGAAGAATTTACGGGCAGAGGTGTATCATACTGTGCCGTATGTGATGGAAATTTCTTCGTTGACAAAGAAGTTCTTGTTATCGGTGGAGGAAACAGTGCAGCTACCGAAGCTTTATACCTGAAACGTATCGGCGTGAAATGTAGCATTGTACACAGACGTGACACATTAAGATGTGATATTAAACTACAGGAAGATCTTGCAAAAAATAAAATCCCCGTTTATTGGAACAGTGAATTGAAAGAAGTCAAGGGAGATATGCGAGTAGAAGAAGCTGTAATTTCCAACAGAATGACAGGCGAAGAAATAACTGTCAAGGTAAGCGGCATATTCATTGCCATAGGAAATATTCCAAATAATCAGTTAGCATTGGAGTTAGGTGTTGAATGTGATGATTTAGGATATATCGTCACAGATAAAAACATGAAAACCAATGGTGATGGAATCTATGCTGTTGGTGATGTTACCGGTGGAATAAAACAGATTGTGGTGGCAGAAGGACAAGGAGCCATAGCTGCAGAAAAAATCCAATATTTATTAATCTAGGATTGTTATGTCAAAAGAAAAATTACAAAACCAGATAATTAATGATTTAAAAAACGATTTTCCCAACATTATTGTTGAAAAAGAGGAAACTTCCATAGTGATTAAAGCCGATGATGATACGTTATGGGAAATATTTGATATTCTTTATAAAGGATTAGATGACGTTGAGTTTAATATGGATAAAGATGAAGAAAATCATATAATTATCAAAATATAATCCAAATTAAAAGGGGTGATACAATGAAAAATAGAAATGATAATAGATACATGACTGATCAACAGATTAGACAACAAATCGTCCAAAACAGAATAGAAACAAAATTGTTAGTATTGGAACCGGTTGGTTACCCGGTTGAAAGTAATTTCATTGAATCTCCTCAAATTGAAGTAAGTAATAAAGAATTATTTGAGATATATGCAAAGGAACAATGGAATGGCTATAGAGTACATAAAAATCAGTACATCTTTGATCAGAAATTAATGCCTGATTTTGCTTTCCAGGTTGCAGAAGCAAGACCGGACAATTCATATATTACCAACAATACATCCATATTAGTAATTGCTCCGGAAAGTAATGTGAACCTTTTAAAAACTCAAAGAGACATTTGCTTTGATGACGTTATAGGTCAGGAAAAGGCTAAATCAAAAACAAAAATTATTACAAAGTATCTGGAGGAACCTGAAAAATTTAATGGATGGGCCCCTAAAAACATATTATTTTATGGTATGCCGGGTACCGGTAAAACCATGCTTGCTCAAGCTTTGGCAAATGAATTAAATGTTAATATTCAAATGATTAAAGCAACAAGTTTAATAGGTAATCATGTAGGTGATGGTTCCAGTCAAATCCATGAGCTGTATGCTCAAGCCAGACTTAAAAAACCTACAGTCATATTTATTGATGAGATTGATGCTATTGCCCTGGAGAGAAAATACCAATCACTGAGAGGAGACGTTACAGAAATAGTAAATGCTCTTCTTACTGAAATGGATGGTATGGACGATAATGATAGCGTTATAACAATTTGTGCTACCAATAATCCATCATTGCTTGATTATGCTATTAGAAGCAGGTTCGAGGAAGAGATTGAATTTACATTACCTGATGAAGAGGATAGGTTAAAAATTTTAGAGAAAAATATGAAAACTTTACCTTTGGAATGTATGTTTAATTTAAATGATTGTGTTGAAAAAACCAAAGGTTTTTCTGGTAGGGACATTAAACAAAAAGTTTTAAAGACAGCACTTCATAAGGCAATATCTGAGTCTAAAGAAGTGATAACTGATGAAGATATTGATTATGCAATCAGTGAAAGTCATAAAGAGTTTGTAAAATCCGATGCCATGTTTTCCTAATTTATTTTTTTTAAATATTATTATTATAAGTTATAAGTTATAACTTTTTAGTTATAAGAAATAAGATATAAGTTAATAAGATAGTAGTTATAACAAAGAATTTGATAAAACAAAAACATAAAAATAGAATCACAGAATTAAACAAAATAAAGAAAAAAGGACAAGGTTTAAAAAATTTTTAGAAAAATTAATTTAAATAACTATAAAATTAAACAAAATAGCTTTTTTAAACACTATAAAAAATAATTATAAATACTATGAAAACCATATATAAGTGTAGAGGAAACGGAAATATGTTTCCTATGTTCTTAATACCAAACGATACTAAGAAATAATAAAATTATTATAGAGGAGAAAAAACATCATGTCATATGTTGATGAAGTAATTGAACAAATTACAAAAGAAAACCCAGGTGAACCAGAATTTCACCAAACATTAAACGAAGTATACAAATCTATAGAAGTAGTAGTAGATGCAAATGAAGAACAATACAGAAAAGATGCACTTCTAGAAAGATTAGCAAACCCTGAAAGACAAATCAAATTCAGAGTTCCTTGGGTAGATGATGAAGGACAAGTACAAGTTAACACCGGATACCGTGTACAATTTAACAGTGCAATTGGTCCTTACAAAGGAGGATTAAGATTCCACCCTTCCGTTAACATAGGTATTATAAAATTCTTAGGATTTGAACAAATATTCAAAAACTCATTAACCGGACTTCCAATTGGTGGAGGAAAAGGAGGATCCAACTTTGATCCTAAAGGTAAATCAGACCGTGAAGTAATGGCATTCTGTCAAAGTTTCATGAATGAATTATACAGACACATAGGACAAGACCAGGACGTACCTGCAGGAGATATAGGTGTAGGTGGTCGTGAAATAGGTTACTTATACGGACAATACAAAAGATTAACCAAACAATACGAAGGAGTATTAACTGGTAAAGGATTAACCTATGGTGGATCATTAGCAAGAACCGAAGCAACAGGATACGGATTATTATACTTCACAAGAGAAGTATTAAAAGCAAACGGCGAATCATTAGATGGTAAAACCGTAACAGTATCCGGTTCAGGAAACGTAGCTACTTACGCAATTGAAAAAGCACAACAATTAGGTGCAAATGTAGTAACAGCATCCGATTCAACCGGATGGGTATACGACCCAGAAGGAATTGATGTAGCATTACTCAAAGATATCAAAGAAGTAAGAAGACTCAGAATGAGTGACTACGCAGCAGAAAAACCATCCGCAGAATACCACGAAGGTAAAGGTGTATGGTCTGTTGAAGCAGATGTAGCACTACCTTGTGCAACACAAAACGAAGTTGACATCGACGACGCTAAAAACATCGTATCCAACAACTACTTTGCTTTAGTAGAAGGAGCAAACATGCCTACAACTCTTGAAGCAACAAAATACTTACAAGACAACGGCGTAGTATTCGGTCCTGCAAAAGCAGCAAATGCTGGTGGAGTAGCTGTATCAGCTCTTGAAATGAGTCAAAACTCAGAAAGATTACACTGGACCTTTGAAGAAGTTGACAACAAACTCGCAAACATTATGCAAAACATCTTCAAACAAATTGAAGACAGCTGTAACAAATACGAACAAGGTAACGACTACGTTGCTGGTGCAAACATAGCAGGATTCGAAAAAGTAGCAGAAGCTATGCAAGCTCAAGGAATCGTATAGATTCGTTTAGAATCAATACATTTCTTTTTTTTAACCACCTTTCTAACTATTCTAATAAAATTTTAAAAATCATCAATTATAATATGCTAATTTTAAAAAGAGATTACTCATTGGATTTATATAAACAATAAATCTTTACAAAATAAATTTAAAAAATAATTTTCAAAAAAAAGAAAAAAAAGGATTTTTAATAATATGTTACATATTCCTCATCCACTGGAAGAAGATGTTCAATTGATTTGAATTCTCCATTATCCACAGTGACTTTCGCAATTCTCAACCATTTATAGTCATTATTTTGCACATATTGATTGCTTTCAGTGAATTTAGAAGAGTTATAATAATAATATCTTAAAGAATTTGGAGTTCCTATCCTTACTAAATATTTAACAGTAGTAACAGTCGAATAATAAATTTTTCTTGCATATAACGTATATGTTGCTGACTGTTTTGAAAAATCACAACCCGCACTTGAAAAACTTATTGGATGATATTTACGAGAAGTACCAAAACCATTAATTCCATCAGTGTTACCTGAATCATCAAAAATAAAAGCGGCTACAACAGTTGATTGATAATCATCTCTATAGCGAGCTGCCCATACTATATCGAATGATAAAAATGCATTCCTATTATATGAACTTAAGATATCAAAAGTATACATTGGAAAATTTGAATAGTCAGTTAAATCTTTAATTGAAAATTCTGATGATTGAACTACTTTATCCTCGAAAAAATTATTTTGATGATCAAATAATACATACACATGATGTTGACCTATATCATGACCACTAGGATCCAAATAACTAGTTGATAGAGCAAATAATCCATTTTCATCTGTTGTAACAAATTTTCTAGAATCATCAATGAAAATCGTCATTTTTCTATGTTTAATTGGCATATTATTTTCATCAATGACTTTACCAGATATTGTTAAATTTTCACCAAATGTAATATTTTTTATAGGATCCAAAATCACCCTACCTATTTTAGTAACTGGTTTAGGATACTCGAAAGTATATGTATTTATATTTACTGGCTTTTTATTTCCAATTATATTTATTAATAAAGTTATATTTCCATCAACCGGATGAGTACGGTAATATTCAAAATTAGCCGAGAATAAACCATTATATGTCCTATCTTTCCTTGTAACATCTTTTTTATCTCGAGTATACTCTTTTGGTAATACCACTTCAACATCCATATTACTTATTGAAACTCCATTTTCATCTGTCACTTTACCATATACTATAATATTATCCCCTACAAAAACATCTTTAATAGGCTCTATAGTAACAATTAATTCTTTTGCATCAACATCAAGTACAGTTTCTGTTTTGTTGAATCTGTAAACTTGATATCCCGGATAGTATGCTGTAACTCTTGTTATTCCAGTATACTTAGGAATGTAATCATAGGTGAAATTTCCGGACAGATCCGTTTTAACATATACTTTCTCACCGCCATTGAATAATAATCCAACACTAGTATTTCTCAAAGGTTTATCATTCACATCAGTTAATCTACCACTTATCGTGAAAATTTCATCACCAGTTTTTTGTATTTCATTTAATGAAACCTTGGTTGATTTTGGCATGACCCATAAATGTGAAGTTGATTGATTAAATCGGTAATAATGATATCCCCCATAATAAACGCATACATCTAAACTTCCACCAACAACTGGTTTGTAAAGATAATTGTAATTACCATCTTTATCCGTTTTGACGTATTCCTTAACATATTGGGTTATATTTTTTTCACCGTATCCTTTACCTGAAATCAATACACCAACTCCAGTATATCTAAGAACATTACCGTCACAATCCGTTAATTTTCCGGTAATATTAACAGCATCTCCCAAATCAATATCTTCAAGATCAGTCATTGAAACATTTGTAGATTTTGGTGCGATAAATACTGATGCATTAACCCCTTTGTTAATATCTTTATTAAATACAGTGATATTTAATTGTCCACCAATATCGGATTTATAAGAATAATTATAAACACCATTTTCATCAGTTTTTATAATTTCTGAAGCTACAGGCAAATATTCATTATCACCATAACCTAATCTTGTTAATGAAACATTAACATCAGTATTTTTAATGGCTTGACCATTATTATCCGTTACGTTACCCTTAATCGATACATGATTATCTACATTTACTTGATTAATTTTTTCAAGAGTAATATCAGATTCCTGACTTACAGAAGCAGATTGATCCAATGTAGTAAAATCATCTACTGCAAAAACACAACTTACTGAAAAAAATAATATAATTAATGCGATAAATGAGAACAAATACTTCGTTTTCATAGTTACCTCCCTTTAAATCAATTAATAAAAAATCTAAAAACGATATTAGTAATATCGTTAATTCTATATCTGTTTTTATTATTAAAAGTATTTTTCATAAATTTCATAATACCCCCATGGTTTTACAATGAAATTTCAATCAAGAGTAAAAATTAATAAAATTGAAAAAAAAGGAACCATATATTATAAAAATTGATATATCGATGAAACATTTTTTTAATGATAATATACATATAAAATATTAATTAAATTTAGTTAAATAGAATACATGTGATATAATGGGAACATATAAAACACTTGAGGAAGCTCGAAAAAATTTTAAAAATGATAAATTTGCTACAAATGCAGGAGTTACTTTAGATGAACTTACTGAAGAATATTGTATCTGTAGCATGGAACTTAATGACAATCATAGAAATGCATATGGCGGAGTAATGGGTGGAGCCATATTTACACTTGCTGACTTTGCGTTTGCTATATTATCAAACAATATACATTCATTAACTGTAGCTCAGAATGTAAATATATTATACCTCAGTGCACCCAAAGGCGATAAACTGATTGCAAAAGCAACGTGCAGAAAAAATGGCCGAACAACATCCATCATTAATGTGGATGTAAGTGATGACACAGGACGTGATGTTGCTCAATTTATTGGAACAGGATTTAAATTATAATTTTTAAATCTTCCTCTTTTTAAAGATATTTTTTTTTTGATGATAATAATCATATAAGTAACTAAGTTATAAGTTATAACTTATTTAATAATTACTTATAATAATAGAAGTTAAAGTTTAAAAGAAAATTCAAAATTAATAAGGAATGTTTAATAAAGATATAATTATAATTTTTTGGAATTAATAATATGAGTAAAACGGGTTCTGTTGAAGAAAGAGATTTGGTAAACAAATTATGGGAAGCAGGTTTTGCAGCTATGCGTGCACCTGCAAGTGGTGGTGCTACTAAAAGACCATTACCTGATGTTCTTGCAGGAAATAGTAAGTTATATCTTGCAATTGAAGTTAAATCTACTAAACAAGACCATATTTATATAGATAATGAAAAGATTACTAATTTAATAGAATTTTCTGAAATTTTTGGTGCAAAACCGTATGTCGGCGCCAAATTTATTAGAAAACCTTGGAGATTCATAAAATTAGAAGATTTGCACGTAACCCGTAGCAACAATTATCGTGTTAATACAGATCTTGCTTTTAGTAAAGGATTGGATTTTGAAGAGATTATTGGTGGAACAAAACAAACCAAATTAATCTAATTTTTTTTATAACTTATTAGTTATAACTTATTAAGTTATAATATAATTGTTTAAAAAATAAAAGAGAAGTATCAATACTTAACAATACTTCCCGCAGCATCCCTACGATACTTACCAAACTCGGATAACTGACTTAACTGTTCTTTATCAAATACAGGTCCTTCAACACATACCCTATAACCCGTATCATCTATACAGCATTGTCCACAGATTCCTAATCCGCATTTCATATATCTGTCCAAGGCCAATTGACAGTCAACATCATATTTTTCACTTAATTCCAGAAGTTTGTAAGACATAATTTCGGGTCCGCATCCAACAATTATATCGTAATCTCCTTCAGCTAACATTTCTTCGGCCAATTGAGTACTGAAACCACAGAAACCACAACTACCATCATCGGTACATTCATGTACAGAAATGCCCTCTTTTTTAAACCTATCCACAAATACCAATTCATCTTTTGTGGAAGCTGCAGATATTAATTCAACATTATCATAGAAGGATAATAATGGAGCTAACGAAGCAATACCTGAACCTCCACCTACAGCCAACACTTTCTTATAATCAGATAAGTCATATCCATGACCATAAGGTCCGCGGATACCTATTTTATCGCCTACATCAATATTATCATACATATTGTTTGTGAAAGGCCCGGCTTTACGTACTGTTATTCCCATAAGATTGTTTTCTCTGTCAATAATAGAAATTGTCATAGGTTTTTCATTAGTCAAATCCCATACCATTACAAACTGTCCCGGATGTATATCCTCCGTAATTTCAAAGGGAAATACAAAAGTTTTAACGGTCGGTGTTTCAATTATTGTTTCCTGAATTGTAACAACTTTTGGCACTTCATCATCGTAAACATTTTTTATCAATATAAACACTCCTTATAACTCATGTGATAATCCTATTATCTCTGTCACATTCTTGTATCCATTCTCTTCCAAGAAATTACTTAAATCATCGGAAATTGTCTGGAATATTTCCGGTCCGGAATACATAATTGATGTTCCAATCTGCAGTAAACTTGCTCCTGCATACATGAATTCAAGAACATCCTTATAATCTTTTATTCCACCAACACCAAATATTGGTATATCCACTGTTTTGTAAGTATTGTATACACACTTTAATGCTATAGGTTTTATCATTGGCCCTGCTATTCCACCAAGAACATTATTCAATATTGGTCTTGCAGTTTGATAATCAATCCTTAAACCAGGACCAACACTGTTTATCAATGTTAATGCATCGGCTCCGGCATCCTGACTTGCCTTAGCAATTTCAGTAATGTCCGTGACGTTTGGCGTTAATTTAACAACTATTGGCACATCTTTAATAGCATCTTTAACACTGCTGACAATGTCATAAGTCATCTCAGGATTTTCACCAATGTTTGAACCAAAACCACATTTTGCATGTGGACAGGACACATTTAGTTCGAATGCATCCACAAGATCTTTTGTACGTTCTGCAACTTCACAAAATACCTCTTCACTATCACCATAAATTGAAGCTATAACCGGCGTTTCCTTTCTCATTTCCTGCAGTTCTTTAAGTTCTTCCTTTTTTGCTTCAACTCCCGGACTTGCCAGACCCACCGAGTTTATTACTCCACCTTCTATTTTAACAATTGTTGGATTATCATAACCATCATTTGCCTCCAAACTAAATGATTTTGTTACAATTCCACCAGCACCTGCATTTGCAACCATTTTCATACCACTTGCAGTTGTACCAAGAATACCTGCTGCTAAAAATAATGGATTTTTAAGTTTCATTCCCAAAATGTCAGATTTTAACATAATACTATTTTCCTATCTTTTGATTTATAGAGTAAATTTTTTATCATTATAATTTTTGTCTTTCAAACTTAATTAATATTAATTAATAATACTAAAAATATTATACATGAAAGCTTTTATTACCACAACTAGTTTTGGATTTATTGCTACAGATGAAGAATTTAATGTTGTTGATAAATTCTTGTTTGAGAAAAAACAGATTGAAATTTTAGAGAAAATTCAACAGAAACAGATCATCGAAGAAGAACTTGAACTTATAACAAGACTTTCCGAAAAATATGATGAAATTATCATTGAAACACTTAAAACAAAGTCCAGTTATGAAATTGATGAAATAGAAAAAATATCTGTTGAAAAGACTACCGTTCATGGAGACTATATCAGAGAACATTTTGATGAAGTATTAACTCAACTTACTGATGCGAACATAAGAAAGACAATGAATGAAACTTACAATGAGATAACTTCCGAAAAAATTAGGGAATCAATTAAAACAAATGACGTTATGATTGTTGAAACAATCAATTCACTTGAAGAAATTGAAGATACTGCCGGAAAATTAATTGAACGTTTACGTGAATGGTGTACTCCTTATTTGCCTGAGATGGAAAAGTTACATAATCATGAATTGTATTCCAAAGTTATTGCAACACAAACATCCCGTGAAAACATCATAAACTCCAGAATTTTAGATAATACACATGTTTCTTTATCCGAAAATTATGATGTGGACATTAGTGAAAGTGATTTGGAAATTATCAAATCATTTGCAAACAGCGTTTACAGTTTATATGAAAGTAAAAATGAACTGGAAGAATATATTGATGAAAAAATTAAAGAGGTTGCACCCAATATGTATGACGTTGCAGGTGCCAATCTTGCCGCCAAATTAATTGCACACACTAATGGATTGGAAAATCTTGCAAAACTTCCAAGCAGTACCATACAGATTATCGGGGCAGAAAAAGCAATATTTAGACATTTGAAGACTGGTGAAAATCCCCCTAAACATGGTCTTATCTTCCAACATCCAAGCATTCGCGGTTCTAACTGGTGGGTAAGAGGTAAACTGGCACGTGCTGTAGCAAGCAAAATTACTATTGCCGCAAGAAAAGACGCTTTCAGTAATGAATATGATCCGAACTTAAAAGTTGAACTCGATGAACGAATTGAAGAAATTAAAAAATCACATCCTTTCCCTGAACGTAAAAAAAATAAAAAAGAAGAGAATGATAAAAAGTCCAAGAAAGGAAAAAAATCTAAAAAAGAAAAGGGAAAGAAAAAGAAACGTAACAAGAGGAAATTACGTAAAGGAGAATACAATTACTAGGAGGAAAAATTATGCAGATTAATAAGATCGGTGAAAATGTTTATCAGGTAGACAATAATATAGCTACTGTTAATTTAACTCCCGGCGTACAGGTTTATCAGGAAAAATTGCTGGAATATGAAGACAAGGAATTGCGTTTATGGAATCCCAGACGTTCCAAATTAGCTGCAAGCATTATTAAGGGATTGCATACATTTCCATTTAAAAAAGATTCCAAAGTTTTATATTTAGGAGCTTCAGCCGGTACAACCCCTTCCCACATTTCGGACATATGTACTGAAGGTAGAATATATTCTGTAGAATTTTCCCCTACAATGATGCGTGACTTCCTTGACGTTTCGGCCTTACGTGAAAATCTTCTTCCGATATTGGATGATGCCACCCGTCCAACAAATTACCAACACCTGGTTGAGAAAGTAGATGTAATTTATAGTGATGTTGCTCAAGCTACTCAGACAAAATTGTTCCTTGATAATTTCAAACTATTTTCAAAAGAAGATACCATTGGCATATTAATGATAAAAGCTAGAAGTATTGATGTGACAATGAAACCAAATGATATTTTTAGGCAGGAAAAAAAGAATTTAAAAGAGGGTGGTCTTAAAGTTATTGAAGAAATAAAACTTGACCCTTATGAGAAGGACCATATTGCGTTTATTTGCGAAAAATCATTTTAAAAAAAGTATGCAAAAAAAGTTTAAAAGAATAAACATACTTTTTCAACTATTTTTTTAGAAACATTGCTTTTAGAATCCAGGGACACTTTTTCATAATCCTCTTTATCAATAATGTAAACTTCATTATTATTTGAGCCGGGTCCGCCATCTTCAACCAAAATATCATTTGCAACAATCATATCCAAATCATATTTTTGCATGCGGTTTTTAGCTTTTTGTATTAACTCATCCTCATTGAGACCTGCTTCAGCTTTAAAACCCACTGCAAATACGTCAGGATTAATTTTTTTAACTTGTTCCAATAACTTAGGCAATCTTGTTAATTTAACAGTTATATCCTCATCGGAAGAAATCTTTCCAAGGGATACATCTTCAAATGTAAAATCAGATATTGCTGCTACTGAAACATAAATATCCATATCTTTAATTCTTTGAGTAACTGCATCCACCATTTCTCGTGTAGATTCTACATCAACCCGTGCAAAGACTTTTGGAACATGAACATGCATTAAACCACATATTAATGTAACATTTGCACCCTGACGATAAAACTCCTTAGCTATTTCAACACCCATCCTTCCAGAACTTCTATTAGTTAAACCACGCATAGCATCCATTTTTTCAAAAGTTGCGCCTGTGGCAATCATAACATTTTTTCCAGACAGCTTTTTAGCTGAAGTTAATCTCTCAACTTCCAGAACGATATCATGTTTTGACGGAAACTTAGCCTTACGTTCAGCTTCATTAGGTTCCATGAAATAGACATTTTTGTTATCTTCCCTAATCTTTCGTATATTTTCACTAATAGCATCATACATTGAAATATGCATGGAAGGAACAAATAATATCGGAGTATCATACCCACTAGCCGTTAATAACAATGTTGTTACTGTAGTGTCTGCAACTTTATGAGCAAATTTACTGATAGTATTGGCCGTTGCAGGAGCAACAAGAATTAAATCTGCCTGTGCATTTGTTACATGTTCAACATAACCAGTAATCTTAGTAACTACCCTTTTTTTAGTTGCAAATTCCATTGATAAAGGAGTGATTATTTCGGTTGCTGCTTCAGTCATAAAGCATTCAACATCAAACCCGTGCCTTTGTAATTCATGAACTAATTTCAAATCTTCCGTAGCGGCTATACTACCAGTTATACATAATATTATTTTCATTTTATCGCCCTAAATTGAGAAAAACGCATTTATTCGTTCCATTAATTGTGCTTGTAATGAGCTACCATTACCGTTTGAATCTCCCTGTAATGCAAAGGTACCGACGATTAAATCATAACTTGATCTTTCTTGCTCATATGATTCAAGAGGTGTGTTAAAGAGTACTACATATAATTTTCCATCGCTCATCTGAATCCATGTAGCAACATGTTCCTTCTGTGAACCATCAGCTTCATTTACTATATATCTATGTAAAATTACCGGTTGTCCATTTACTGATGTTTTAACCTCCTGAAGGTTAATATAGTTTGGAGATTGTACTAAATTTTTATTATTGTTACTGCAAGCAGATTGAATATCTGTTCCAAGTTCTGAAGGTACCTGTTGAATAACTGTTGAAATTTGTGAATTCTCTTTAGATGCAACTGCAGCTACAGATCCTTCGGCAACACTATTAACTACTTGCCAACTCTCAGGATATTGGAATGTTATCCCATTTGCTTCAAATGTTTCACCGGATTTAATTAAACCATCGGTTATACAACCGCTTAATGAAACAACAAGAATTATTAATAATGGAACCAATACCAATGTTTTATTTAATTTCATATTTTAACCCCAATTTTTTAATTACTCCTTGAAGAATAACTACTTTTTTTACTTGTATCTGATGAACCTGAACTAGACTGTTTTTTACTGCTTGATGATGAACTACTATCCGACCCGGATGTAGACGAACTTGATGATGAATTTGAACTTGATGACTTTTTAGTGGTTGTTTTTTTCTTAGTTGTTTTTTTAGTGTTGTTATAAGTTATATTTGAAGTATCTGCAGAAATATTAGTCTGTTGTGTAATTGTCTGATTAGCACTAAAAGCAGAATCAGATATAGTAACATTCGGTGTTGTATTCTGTTGATTAGAACTGATTGCAGAAAATCCTGCCAAAATACCAATTGCAAATGCCAATAATATGAAAAGAATTATAAATGCTCTTTTCGTAGATTTATTGAACATTTTTGAACGTTGTATTTCTCCATAGTCTTTTCCTTCACTTTTAGAATATTTATCTACAAAATCATCATACAACTCTTGTTTTTTAGCCTTTTTTTCTTTAATGATTGATGGTTTAAAACCTTTTTGTTCCTGTAATTTAGATACTGTTTCTTTGTTTCCTAATTTTCTTTCATAACGAATTCGTAAAGTATCATAATCTTCAAGAGAAATATTTCCCTTATCTTTTTCTTCTTCCAGTTCTTTTAATTTTCTTTCTATGCTGTGTCGAGAGCTTTCTCTAACTATTTTAATTCCCCCCAACATTTATGGTTGCATACGAACCCAATATTTTTATCATGCTTACCTCGGATTCAATGACGGATAATGTTTTATTTATATGAGATTCATTTCTATGTCCCTGCATATCAATAAAAAACAAATAGTTACCCATTCCCTTTTTTGAAGGTCTTGATTCTATTTTTGTAAGATTTATATCTTCTTCAGCAAAAACACGCAGTATTTCATACAATCCACCAGGTTTATCTCCTTTAAGAGAGATAACTATCGAAGTTTTGTCATTTCCAGTAATTTCTTCCTGAAAAGATTTGGAAATAACAACAAAACGTGTAAGATTATTATCATAATCCTGAATATTACTGGCTATTATTTCCAGATTATACTTCTGAGATAAAATTTCATTACCTATAACTGCTGCTGAGGACAATTCCGTAACGTAACGTGCTGCAGTAGCAGTACTTGACATTGCATGAACCTGTTTATTTAATTTATTAAGATATTTCCTGCATTGTGCCAGTGCTTGCTGATGAGAACATATTACTGTAATGTCATCTATTGAAGAACCCTTTTGTGCCAAAAGATTATGTTTAATAGGCAATTCCAATTCCTTTACAATATTTAAATCAAAATATGTTAAAGCATCCAAAGTTACCAATACTGATCCTTCGGTTGAATTTTCTATAGGGACTACAGCTTCGTCGATATCCCCTTGTTCCACTGATTCAAAAATATGTAATATATTATCAAAAGGAACAATTTTAGAATCCTCATCCACATAGTTTAACACAGCTTCATGAGAAAATGTACCTTCAGGTCCTAGATAACCTATCTGTTTATTTTTTTCCATTATATATTACTATGTATAACTAAATTTTTAAGTATTGTGAAGAATTAGTAAAATTTTAAAAGTAAATAAAAAATAGTCGTGTTTAAAAAAATAAGGTTTAAAGGAAATTAATTAGTAATTTCCTCTTTTTCTATTGAAATCATATATGTGTTTTAGTAAATCAGTTTTTGAAACTATACCCTGCACTTTGTTTTTATCATCAGCCACAGGCATTCCACTAAACTCTTTTTCAATCATTATTTTTGCTACTTCAGGAATTGTAGCATCTTTAGTGGTTGTTTCAATAGTTTGAGACATAACTTCTTGTACAAATAAGTTTCTTATTTGAGAATGTTGATATTTTTCAGGTACACGTTTTTTGAAATCAATAACTGTTTTTGCAACATCTTTTGCAGTTATAATACCCATGATAACACCAGAGCTAACTACTACCAGTCTTGCAATGTCATTATCAATCATTAATCTTCTTGCGTGTACTAATCTGTCATCAGGACCAACTGTAATTACACGTTTAGTCATGACATCTTTTATTTGAGTATTTTCAAATGGAACCATATCAGCTTCTTTTAAGAAGTCTGTTTTGGTGACCATACCAACAATTTTGTCTCCATCCATAATTGGAATTCCACCAATATGATTTTCAACCATTTTTTTAAGAACTTGTACTTTGGATTCTGAAATGTCTGCAGTTATAACATTATCAGTCATAATTGTAGAAATTCTCATATGAGATAATGGTACATCTTCGTATTTTGCTGAAGCAATTTTAAGTGCCATATCTTTTTCAGTGATTATTCCAACAAGTTCATCAGTTTTAGGAGAGATGACAGGCAATCTTGAGATTTTATGTTTACTCATTAGTTTTAAAGCATCAGATACTGTTTGATCTTTGCGTACTGTTACTATCCCTTTAGCCATTACATTTTCTATTGTCATTAAAATCAACTCCATAAATTTTTTAAACCTTATAATAATACTATTACTCTTTTTTGGTATAAAATATTTCCCTTTTAATAATATTTAAAAAGAGGTATTATTATTGATTTTATATTACAGCTTTTAATAAATCTCTTATTGTAATTATACCAATCAATTTTCCTGTTTCATCGTCCACTACTGTTAAACCTCTGATGTTTTTATCAAACATTACTTCAGCTACATCAGACAGGTTATCATATTTTGATACTGATATTACGTCAGTTACCATCAATTCTTCAACAGGAATATTTACAACATCTTCCCCTTCATTTGAGAACAATTTAGCGAATAATTTATGTTCACCTATGTATTTAAGTATGTCTGAAGCTGTAATGAAACCTAATAATTTTTCTTCTTTGGAATTTGACTTAATGTCTTCTCCCACTATAGGAATTCTTCTTAATGAATTTCTAACCATTATTTTTGTAATTGCTTCTATTTTTGTACCAGGTGTTGTTGTAATTAAATCAGTAGCCATGACATCCTGAACTTCAACATCAGAAATTAATTTTTGTAATTTTTTTACAACGTCTCCTTCGGTAACCATACCTACAATTTTGTTTTCAGAATTTACAATAGGGAATCCTCCAATATCATCTTCCAACATTAAATCTACGGCATCAAGAATTGTATCCTTATTAGTCATTGTTTTTACGCCGGTAGTCATAATTTCTTTTATTGGTGCGTTTATAGCTGATAAGAAGTTTCCTTTATGTTTATCAGTTATTAAACTGTATTTTTTTCCTCCTCCAAAGAAATCGAGGATATCCATTGTGGTTACTATTCCAATTAATTTACCGGTTCCAGGATCTGTAATTGGAACTCTTCTGATGTCTTTTTGACTCATTAAATTTGCAATTTCAATTATGGTTGAACTTTGTGAAGCTGTAACAACATCTTTAAATGCTATGTCCATTATGTCTCCATCATTGTCTGCTTTTTTAGTTTGTAAATTTAAGTTATCATAGTTTTTTAATTTTTTGATTAATTTATTTTTCATATATTCGTCTCCATCAGTTGTTTAAGTAATAATTGAATGCTGTTATTATTTAACTGTCTAAGTCATCATCGATACATTCTGAACAAAGGAATTGGCCATCCCTTTCATCTAATTGACCATATACACCACAGTTTTCACAAACACCTTCGTCTAAGTTTTCATCATAGTCGTTTGAATAGTTTGCATCATCATGGAAATTTTTATCATCAATATTTTTCTGTTCTACAAAAATTTCAATAAGTTCAGGGGATACACGAACAATATCCGTTAAAGTCAAAATACCCTTAAATTCTTCTTCTTCAAAGACCAATAAAACTTTACAATTATTCTTTATCATTACAGAAGAAGCTTCGTTTAATGAAGCATCAGAATTTATTCCAACATATTTTTCCATAACCATGCCTGCAGATATGTCCTGTGGCGAAATATTTTTTGATACAACCTTAGAAATAATATTATTGGTTGTAACTATTCCTTCTACTTTTTCATCTTCTATAACCACGGAACTAATATCATTTTTAGTCATTATATCTGCTATATCCGATATAACAGTATCACTACTTGCTGTAATAACATCATATGTTACAGCATCTTTAATACCAAAATTGTTATCCATTTCTAATTCCATGTTAATCACTACTCCGGGTTATTAAAAATTTTTATAATAACATAATTACTATTATGTTTTTTATTATATACTATTCTTTTCTTTAAACATTAAATGATATTACTAAATTAATCGAGTCTCCGACAAAAATATTTTTTTTTGACAGAATAAAGGTATTACTAAATAATAATAGCTAATAATCTTTGTTCCAATTACAAAAAAGTAATACAAAACAACAAAAGATAATTATGTCGGAAACCATAATATTAAAAAAAAAGAAGTGAATGAAACTTATTCTATTTCCAGGTATTTATGAATTTGAGGGATTATTGACACATTATAATATTTCCCTATTAATTCGGATATTGTAAACAGATTTTTTTTACTATCCCATAATGACATCGGACTAACCGGTTGAACAATAAGTTCCACATCACTACTAACAATAGTCTTCAGATCATTCAAAATATCTTCAATAATTTTAGTAGATGTTGTTGGAGATACAACTATTTTAACATAATATTTTAAATTATTATCTTCCATTATCCTAATAGATTTTAATTCATTTTCATATACAGTTAACCACTCATTTTTTGTATCAAAATGCTCGGGTAATTTAATATCCATAGAAACAATGTCAATGACATCCACCAAATCCAGTAAATTCTCAGGTAATGTGGCATTAGTTTCAAGCATTGCCCTGTAATTATATTTTAAAAGGAAATCTTTAATATATTCACTATGAATTAATGGTTCACCACCTGTAATTTCCAATGAATCAAAATCAGGAGTCATTAATGATTGAACAATATCATTTAATTCATCTATTGAATAATATTCACCAATATCCCCGGATTTACTATTTTCAGTGTCACAGTACTTACAATCAATATTACAACCGGCGAATCTTATGAATATTTGACGTTTCCCAATCAATAATCCTTCACCCTGGATACTGGAAAATATTTCAATAATTTTAGAGTTAATTTAAATAAACCCCCTCTTATTCATTAAAATAATAACGATATGATGCGCCCTGACCAATTCCTTCGTTAACCTGAACTTCAATATAATTTAAAAATTCCTTATTATCAATTTTTTCAACTATACTTTCTGTAATGTAAACAGATAAAGATTCTGCAGTAGTTGCTGTGATAGGAAGCAATACAACATCCTGTTGAGGCAATTTATATTCAAGACAATTAAGTACCGTAAATTCTATGGAATTGTCATCTTCATAAGTTACTTCCAAGTCAGGACTATTTACTGGAATAAGCACCCTATGATCCAATGATTTACATATCTCCCTTGTAATATTTTTTAGTATTTTAAAATCTATTACAAAACCGAATTGTCCGTTTCGTTCCCCATCCACTTCAACATCGACTATATAACTGTGTCCATGAATTTTTCCACAGGATTCATGGCCAATTACCATATGTGCTGCCGAAAACCTTAAATTTGTATGAATTCCATCTAAATTAACTCTCATAATCATTACTCCTAGAATACTTTAGTCTTTGTAATATCTTTATCTATTGTTTCAATCATTTCAATATATGCTTCAGATATTTCATCCTGCAATTTATGAATATCATCGATTGTCATGCCATTATCTTCCAATGCTGATGTTTCAACATCAACAGGTGTCCCCTCTGTTGTAATATTCAATGCAAAGTGCATTTTCATTGAACTGATTGATGCCGTGGCTATGGATACAGATAACTTTTTGTTATCTATAAATATGTCATCTCCATCCTGAGTGGTTTTGATACCGTAATTCAAAAGTTTGTCACGTGTAATCATAACCAATATTCTTTGTCTATGATAGGCCAACTTTAAGTTTCCCGGTTGTTCATCAAAATGTTCAACTATGAAATTTAACATATTGTCCCCTTTAATGTCCAATCCAACATCTTCATAGTCTATAAGATTATCACCGAGTATATTCATTGGTCCGATCCATGAGACTATTGTTGAATCCTTAACTTTAAATTCCTGAAAAGCCCATGATGGATTTATTTGACTACCATCATATTCATTTCCATCTTTCCATTTTAAGTACTGCATAATATCACTCTATATCTATTTATATATTTTAAAATTAATAATTTTAAGTATATGGTGAAGAAAAATATAAAGAAAGAAAATGGATTTTTTAATATGAAAATAATGCCTAGATTTTTTATTAGAACAAAAGATAATCTCTTTTTTGCCGTGAATACATATCATCATCCTGAAAGTCACTATGTTGCTTTTTTAAGATATGTTCCTGATGAAAAGGGTGAACGTGTATTCAATGGAGTAAAATATAAAAAACTTTCCAGTAACGAAGCATATGACTACCTAAAGAAACACCATCCCAATTATTTATTTAATTGGAATATTGAAGGTAAAAAGACCATGGGTGTTTTAAAAGAGGATGTTGATGAAATTTTAAATCCGATACACAGACTCAATGAAATACTCGCCTCAAAGGACAATAATGAACTATTCAATAAAATACGATTATTAGCTAAAATATTCCATGAAAAAGCCGGTATAAGTTATGATGACATGGGAATTAGTGGTTCCACATTACTTAATCTACAGAATACTACTACCAGCGACATTGATTTTATTGTTTTTGGAAAAGATAACCATAAACGGGCAATAAATTTATACTCAAAATTAAAAGAGGACGAATCCAGCCCCCTTGAAAAAATTAACGAGAATTATTGGAAGCATGTTTATGATAAACGTATTAAAGACAATTCCATGACTCTGGAAGAATTTATTTGGTATGAATCAAGAAAAAACAACAGAGGCCTGATTAAAGGAACTTTATTTGATATATCATTTACTTTAAAAGAAGATGAAATAGAAGAAGAGGAAGATATTTATTTCAAACCTCTTGAAAAAATAAAGATTAAGTGTAAAATAATTGATGATGATAATTCTTATGCCTATCCAGCTATATATTTAGTATCAGATGTTGAATTTATAGAAGGTAGTGATGTAAATATTGAAAAGATAGTCTCGTTTACACATACTTACACAGGAATTGTTAAAAATAATGAAAGGGTAATTGCATCTGGTGTATGTGAAGAAGTTACTAAAAAAGACTCATCAAAATATTACCAATTACTCATTGGTACAACAAGAGAATCCCTGGGAGAATACTTGAAACTTGAAAAAAATCCCATCAAGAATAATTAAAAAAAAAAGTAAAAAATTATAATGTCTCTTTAACTCGATCAATATCAAATTTAGCAGTATTAGCGACAGTCATTACTGCCATTACCCCTGCTTGAACAGGATCAGTTACAACAAGATCAGCATGATCCCTGACTGAACCAACCATATTCAAGCTTATTATTTTTACACCATAATTCTCCCTTATCTCATCAATTGCATCAACAATAGTACCACCCATCAAAGAACCAGCTAAAACAAGTACCTTGACACGAGGTAAACATCCAACCGCACGAACTGCTTCAGTTAATTTTTGTTCACCTACCAAAGGCAATGTATCCACACTGATACGTTCACCCCTAATATTATGCCTATCCGCTTCTGTAATTGCACCCAATGCTACTTGTGATACTTGTGCTCCCCCACCAATAATAATAATTCTTTTTCCCCATACATGATCCGTAGAAGGGGATATATTGACTTCAAAGACTTCATCAAAATTTTGTAATTCATTTAATAAATTTTCAATATCAATTACATCCTCTAATTCAATATACATATGAGCATAACCGGTTGAATCTTGAAACATATGCGTATATACAATATTAATATTTTTTTTAGCTAAAAAATCAGTAACTTTCCTTAAAACACCCGGTTTATCTATAGTTTTTATATTTATTGCATTTACCATTTTTTATCACATAAATTGAAGCGTTTGATAATTATAAAATTTAATTTCTAATTTATACTATGTTTAAAAAGATTTATAATAGTTAGTTTAATATTTTTCTTCCTCGAAAAAATATCAAAATTAAAAAATCATTTAATAAAAATAAAGTAACCTTTATATACTACCTTGTATTATATAATAATTGTGGAAAAAAACCACATCAATTAATATTTTAAAGAAGGATATTGTTAAAAAGATAAAAAAATTTATACAAATAAGACCCCTAAATATATGTTTAAATTATAATTCACCATTTGATAAAATCCTTGAAGAGCAATATCCTTATACACATCCCACAAATAATATTAAACCTATTACTTTTTTATTTTAATTTTGAAAATTTATTTATACATTAAAAATTTAATTAATGACATTTTTTTAAATCAATAAATAATTTCCTAATAATAAATAAACTTTTTTTATAAAAATTAATAATTTAAAGAATTCTAGAAATAGCAATAGATCAAATAATTGAATATATAAAAAATAAGTGTTTTCAAAATAATTTTAAAAATAGATAAAAGACAACAATATTAAAAAAGAGAATAATTATTTAAAAATATTAATAACTGTCCATACGGAATCTTTTTATGATTTTACCAAGAAAGCCCATTTCTTCTTGTTTTTTAACTTTTTTTGGTCTGGCATCATTAGGTAATCGTACTTCATAACCACAATTAGGACATAATACTTTATCCCCACCACAACCACAAGTACACTCTAATAATTCTTCTTTAGTTTCATCAAATTCATGTCCGCATAATTTACATTGAATCATAATGTTTCCTCTATAAAATTAGCATTATATAAAATTTTAAAAATAATAGTTTAAATTATGGATTTTTTAAGTTTAGATAAAAAAGATTCTTTATCAATTTTTGGTCTTAATTCCTTTGGAACTGCTACATCAATTCCACAATTAGGACAGGGAACATTTGCTCCATGACAATCAAAGCCACAGTTACATTGTGCTCTATCCACTTTTTTTTCATCAAATTTACAACCGCATAACATACATTGAATCATGTTATACTCCTCCTGTATATTTATTTCTTGTTTTTGTTAGGATATTTTTTAGTATTTACTCCAATAATCATTATATAACCTCCTTTATTTTTAAAAAAAAATAATGGGGATTGAATTAGGTGAAACCTAACAGTAATCCTCCTTGATATATTATTAATGATGTTACATATGCAATTCCACAACAAAGAACTACAGAGATTAACATCCATTTCCAAGAGTTGGATTCTTCTTTGATTGCCCCGAGTGCTGCAAAACATGGAACATACAATAATGTAAATACCATGAAAGATATTGCAGATAATGGGGTAAACATGTCCCCAACGACACCAGTTATTCCTTCTTCATCATCTTCCTCTAAGGAGAACAGTGTTCCGAATGTAGATACTACAATTTCTTTTGCCATTATACCAAATATTAATGCAACACCTGCTTGCCAGAAACCAAATCCTAATGGTGCAAATACTGGTGCAAAGATATTACCTAATATACCTACAAAACTGTTAACCGAACCGTATTCTACTCCAGGAGGTAAGTTTGCTAAAATCCATACAAGTACGGATGTACCTAATATTATAGTACCTGCCTTTTTAATGAATAAAAATCCTCTTTCCCACATGTGTAATACTGCACTTTTAAGTGTAGGTATTCTGTATGGAGGAAGTTCCATGATAAATGGAGTAGCTTCGTCTGCAAATACTGAAGATTTTAGAACTTTGGCAACTATGATTGCTATAATCATACCAAATATGTACAATCCAAATGTTATAATAGCCTGTGTTAATGGATTATCAAAGAATGCTGCCGTAAACAATGCATAAATCGGAGCCCTTGCACTACATGAAATAAATGGAATTGCCATCATTGTGGAGATTCTGTCACTTTCATTTGATAACGTTCTTGTTGACATTATTCCAGTTACACCACAACCAATTCCTAAGATCATAGGTATAAATGCTTTTCCTGATAAACCCATAAGTTTATACATCACTCTGTCAATTACAAATGCTGCTCTTGCTAAGTAACCTATATCCTCTATAAGACTTAACAGGAAGAACAGTATGAAGATAATTGGTAAGAAAGTGAGTATTCCACCTACTCCACCGATTACACCATCTACAAGTAATGATGAAACCATTCCTTCACCAAGATATTCTAATATGTATCCACTTAAAATTGTCCATCCTTCGTCAATTAAGTCTTGGAATGGTGCTCCCACCGTGTAAGTGAGATAGAATATTAAAAAGATAATTAATAAGAATATTGGAAGTCCTAAGAATTTATTTGTTACAATTCTGTCAATTTTATCGGTAATTGATTCTTTTTCACCAGTAGGTCTTTTGACGGCTTGTTTCATGATACTTTCAATTTCACCGTATCTTGCATCGATAAAAGCCTCATCAAGGTTTCCATCAAATATTCCTTCCAGGTGTTTTCTTATTTCTGTTAGTTTACGTAGATTATTTTTATCAGATGATTCTTCAGCTAAATCCAATACTTCATCATCACCTTCCAATAATTTTACTGCCACCCATGAATCTGGAGCAGAACCTACTTTTAAGTTAGGGAATAAACTTTTTACCTGGTTTATATGATCATCCAATTCAAATCCATATGTTAATCTATCAGAATAATCTGTAGGATTTTTTGCTGCCTTGATTGCTGTTTTGACCAATTCATCTAAACCAGTACCTTCTCTAGCATCAACCACAACTATTGGAATTCCTAAAATTTTTTGTAATTTTTTAACATCAATTTTAAACCCTGCTTCTTCAGCATAATTTAACATGTTTAATGCTAAAACTGTATTTGCACCAGTTTCCATTATTTGTAATGTTAAATACAAGTTTCTTTGAATATTTTCCGCATCAATTACGTTTATTACGGCATCATTTTCTTCATGTATGATAGCATCTCTGGAAACTTGTTCCTCTACTGAATAAGGGGTTAAACTATAGTTACCTGGAAGATCTATCATTTCGATTTCATAATTATCAAATGTAAAACTTCCAGACTTTAATTCGACTGTTTTACCCGGCCAGTTTCCAACGTGTTGTTTCATACCAGTTAACTGGTTAAAAACCGTACTTTTACCAACATTTGGATTACCGGCAAGTAAAAATTTTAATTTTTCCATCTTTTACCTCTTAGCATAATTTTAGGTTAACCTAAATTGAGTTTTATTCAATTATACTATAAAAAATATAACTGAAAATAAATTAATTATTATAGAAATAATATAAAAAAAATAATAAAATTATTCTAATTCAATGGCTTGAGCTTCTTCTTTTCTTAAAGCTAATGAAAAACCTTGAATTTTAATTTCTACAGGATATCCTAATGGTGCTCTTCTTTCTAATTTTACGGGAATACCATTTATTAATCCCATTTCTCTAAGATGTTTTCCAAGAGTTCCTGACACAGAATGTTTTTTAATAATTGCAGTTTCTCCCGGTTGTAAATCATCGACTGTTTTCACCATATTATTGTCCTCCTGATATTATAAATCTTTTAAAAAAATATAAACCAATATTTAACGTGTTTTTAAAACAAATTTTGACATAATATTTTGTATGCCTAAATTTTTGTTTCTTAGGTATACCTAAGTTTTTCATAGTATATAAATGTTTGGTTAACAAAAATTTATAAAATAAAATTAGTAAAATTCAAAAAATAATCTAAAACTAAAAAAAAATAATAATCTAAAAAAAAATAGAAAGGTAAAATTAATTACCTTCTAAAGCTTTTCTTTCTTCATCTAATTTATGTTTAGCCATTTGGAATGTGACTAAATAGTCAGAATCATCCATTACAGGAATAACTTCTAAACCTAAAGCTTCATGTTCTTCTATCCAATCATCATTAAGTACAGGTACTTCTAATTTAATTGGTTCATCACTGTGATTTACTACAATCAAGTTTCTGAATGAAGTTCTAAGTTCAACAATGTATCCTCCTAAACCTATTATATGATGTTCACGTAACACTATTTTCATATTATCACCTTATTATAATATTATAGTTGTTAAGCAAGCAGTTATAATTCCTATTACTGCAATCATACTTGTTGCAATAACTGTTGGGTAGAATTCACGGTTGGTGAATAATGGTGCAAATGCACTGGTTACAGCAATTGCCATAGTGATGATTATAGAACATACAATAGGTACAATGAAGGAAACACTCATTGCAGGAGGTATTCCTAAGAATAATGTTGAATAAAGACATGATCCAACAAATATTAAGGATGCGTGAGCTATTGTATATACTGCTCTTGATTTTGACATGTATTCCATAATAGGACCTTGAATTACATCAGAGTGTCCTTCCATAAATGCAAATGGGTTTGCATTTAATATGATTAAGAATCCTACAAAGAATACAATTGTTCCAATTATACCTGGAAGTGTGAATAATATAGGACCGTTTGCAAGTTGATATCTTACAATTGAAGATAAGTCTATACTACCAGCCATAATTACAGGTATAAATAATGCTAAATAGAACGGTAAACTACCGAATGAGATAAGTCTTAATGATCTATTTGCACTTATTGTTTCTAAGAATGATTGTTTAGCATCTCTATGTTTTGCACCTTTAGCCTGGTCAGGGAAAGGCATAGATTTAGACATGAGTGATTGTGAGAATGAACTCATGAATAAATATAGTACTTCTTCTACTTTTAATAAACCTACTACTGCTACGATACTAGCAAATGGGCCCCATGATAACATTACAGGTGGGATTAATATTAAAAATAAAGCTGCTACAACAATCAAAGTTATGATAGGTAATGCGTTGTATAATCTTGGCATAACTGCTGTTGGTTTTAAAGCATGCTTAAAGAAGAACTTTAATGTTGTGTAAACACCAGGACTGGAAAGTTGAGGTCCAATTCTCTGTTGAACTCTAGCTTCTGCTTTCTTTTCAATACCTGGTAACCATAAAGCTACAAAACCACCAATTATGAAAGTAACAATCACATAAATTATTGAATATCCTAAATCCATTGTCTGATCTCCTATAATTTGATTATTTGTATAGCTCTATCAGTACAAGTGAAACATGGATCACAAGATACAATTGCAAGTTGAGCATCCTGTACTGGGTGACCAATACATGATTCTTGCATTGCACCAATGTTTGACATTGATGGTGTTCTTATAATACTGTGTCTTACTTTACCGTCTTCTAAACCATATGAATGGTAACATACTCCACGAGGTACTTCTATGTAACTTTTGTATACTGGTGAGTCAACCATTTCCCAGTCTCTGTTTACGATAGGTCCATCAGGTAAGTTTTTGATTACTTGTCTTATGATTTTTGTTGCTTGGAAAATTTCGGTAGCTCTCATTAAAATGTTAGCAGCTACGTCTCCACCATCTTGAGTGATTACATCAAATTCAATGTCATCATATTCAGGCATTTTAGTTCTTTGGTCGAACTCGTAACCTGTTGCTCTTAATGTTGGTCCAGTAACATGTAAATCTAAAGCTTGTTTTTGTGATAATTGACCAGTACCAACGATACGGTGCATTACCATAGGGTCGTTAACAAACCTTTCTGCAAATCCTGCTACTTTATCATCAATGTAATCCATTACTTCAAGAATTCTTTGTTGTTCTTTAAGGTTTAAGTCTGCTCTAGGTCTTACTCCACCGAGTACGGATATACCGTATTGTACTCTGTTTCCACCCATCATGTATAATAATTCCATAACGGATTCCCTAATGTAGAAAATTCTCATAGCAAATGTTTCATGGTTTAATACTTCAGAACCGTGTCCTAAGTAAAGCATGTGACTGTGAAGTCTTTCAAGTTCTTGTGCAAGAACTCTTAAGTATCTTGCTCTTTCAGGTATTTCTATACCTAATGCACCTTCACCAGCACGACATGAGTTGAATATGTGTCCGTTTGAACAGATACCACATACTTTTTCAGTTAAAGCATTTGCTTTTTCTACTGGTAAACCTTCCATAATTCTTTCGATACCTCTGTGATTTACACCTACAGTAATCTCAGCATCTTTTACTATTTCGTCTTCAACGAAGAGTCTTACTCTGTAAGGTTCTAATGCTGCTGGATGTACTGTACCCATATCGATTTCTGTTTCAAAAACTTGTCTTTCTACTTCGTTACAAGTTGTTGCTCCATCTATTTTTGTAACCATATATAAATACTCCTTACAAATTTTTAATCTTTTAAGCCGTTAATGATAGGAATAACTGATGCTACACCAGCTACTACATCTTTAGCTCTTACTGCACATCCAGGGATTTTAGCATCTACTGGTATTACGTTTTCTACAGGTCCTTCAATTTCCTCGGAAGGTATATCTCCGTGGATATTTTTATATACTCCACCGGTTAATGCACATGCTCCTACTGCAACAACTAATTTTGGATCAGGTATTGCTTCGTAGATTTTGAGCAATGGTTCTTTTGTCCAGTGAACTACAGGACCACTTACTACAAGAACATCAGCTTCTCTTGGGTTCCAAGTTAAGTATACGTTGTACTGTTCAAGATCGAACCGTGGAGATAAAACTGCGTTAACTATTTCAATATCACAACCGTTACATCCACCAGTATAAACTAACATTACGTGGATGGATTTTGACCGTGAATGTCCTTTAAGTCCCATATTCATCCCCCTATTCTTCTACAGCTTCACTTGAATCAGCTGCTGATTCTTCTTGAGCTTGTAACTTTTCTTTCATTTCTTTATTCTTTTGGATAATTGAATCATCAGTTAAATATTGTGCAATGTATTTGATTTTTGCATCTGGGATTTCAGTTGGATCCAAAAGCATACTGTTTACATCTTTACTACATTTGTTACCAACATCATTTGGATGTATTGTTGCTGCTACTCCGAATAATGCGTAGATAGGGCAGAAATCGTGACAATGATAACAGTGTACACATTCTAATTCGTTGATTTCAGGTATTGCTGTTTTAACTATACCTTCTGCAATTTCTACAGGTTCTATTGGAGTCATTACAATTGCTTTGGTAGGACATACGTTAGAACATCCACCACAACCAATACATTCTACTTCTGCAACTAAAGGTGCTGGTTTTACATTTCCATTTAAAACATCGTTACGGAATTGCATGTCAGTTACACGGTCACTTGCAAAGATTAATCTTTTGAGGTTGGTATAAATCCCATTTATAAAAATTTTTCCTAAACTCATATTTGTGCCTCGAACTCTCTTTGTATTTTAATAGCTCTTGCTGGACATGCAGTTTTACAAGCTCCACAGTAGATACATGTATCGTGGTTGATTGTTAAGTTTCCTTCATCATCCGCAGATATAGCTTTGAATATACATGCATCAACACAACGACCACAACCAATACATAATTTGTTGTTTATCATTGAGTATCCACTTGCAATTTTCATTTTTAGTGGTGTTGTTTTTGGAATTGCACTTACAGGACAATGCATTGCACATTTTTCACAAAGTACACATTCATCGAAGTTTACTGTTACACCATTATCATCAACTGTAATAGCATCTTTTGGACAAACTTCTGCACAAATTCCACATTTAAGACACTGCGGTCCAATTTCTCCATTCCATGTAGAACTCATGAATTTACGTGCGTCGTATTTACATTCAGTAATACATCCACCACATACTACACATACACCTTCAAGTGTAATTTTAGAATCTGGTACGAATTCTAATACGCCTTGTGGACATGCATTTGTACAAGGTGCTTGTGCAAAGTCGGATGCACATGCTGCTTCGCCATTTTCATTTCCACATAGGGTACATAAATCAACATCGAATCTGACTCTTTTATTTACTACTTGTAAAGCGTCAGTAGGACATGCATCTGCACATAATTCACAGTCAATACATGCAATCATTCTTGTATCATTTTCTACATCATATTCTGGTTGATTAATTTCCAGTTGTAAATGTTTTGCTGTAATTGCATCGTTTGGACATTCTATTAAACATTTGTAACAGAGTGCACATTTAGCCATGTCAACTTGGTATGCTCCACCTTCTTCAATAGGTCCAATTGCATCTCTAGGACAGACATCTATACATAAATCACATTTTGTACATACGCCTGGTTCTATGTATGAGAATTTAATTGAATTTGAAGGACAGAAGTATGCACATCTTCCACATTCAATACAATCTTCGTGAACAGTTCCTACGTTAACTCTGCTAGCCATTTTATTTTCTGGCTGAACTGTTTTGGATGGTCCTGGCATTCTTGCATCGTTTGGACATGCAGGTACACAGACACCACAGTTGGAACACATACCCATAATTTTTCCATCTTTAACTGTAATAACATCCACAGGACAAACGTTCATACACATTCCGCATAAGTTACATTTTGTTCTGTCTACTACATAACCGCCAAATTTGTTTTCGTAAATTGCTTTGTTAGGACATACTCCTTCACATTTACCACATGTTATACAGCTAACTACTTTTCCGTCTACTAATTTTATTGCATCAGTAGGGCAAGCATCTACACAATTACCTGAGCCATCACATTTACCTGGATTTGATAAAAACATTCTCTATTACCCCACTTAAACTTTAACTTTAGTTCCTAATATTCCTCTACCAATTATTGCACCTATAACTGCTGCAACAAATCCTGGTCCTAAGTTTAATCCGCCATAGTATGGGAATGATCCTAACCAGAATGCTACAAGTATAGCACCAATAATTATTGCAATCCAAGAGGATGTATTTAATTTAATTCCATCAGTTGGAGTTTTGTGCATGATTGCTCCAGCTATAAGTCCAATTATTAAAGCACAAATTGTTGGTCCTGTATAAAAGAGACCAAATAAATTAGGACCTACTGATTGTAAAAATGGTACTGTTGTTTCTAAAACCATCAAAACTCCTCCTAATCAATTTCCTCATTATCTATGTAATCTCCAGCATATTTGGTAACAGCATAGAAGAGAATTACTAAAGTAGTTAATCCAATAAATACTTTTACACCAATAGCTATGTTGAGATATGGAATTATTCCAGCATGTAATGCATCTGGGTAATTTAACATAGATTGTAAACCTGCTGGGACTAATCCGTAGATGTTGGTACCTACGTTGTAAAGGAATGAACCCCCAGCTAATAATCCAACTAATCCTAAGCAGATGTAGAGTAATGCTCCGAGACTTTCTACTAAGGACATTCTTTCGTGTGAAAGGTTAAATGGATTATCTTTTAATCCGTAAGCAAGTATACATAATATTGCTCCAGAAGCCATCATAGCTCCACCCTGGAAACCTCCACCTGGAGTTATGTGACCACCGAGTATTGTCATTACACCGTATCCAATCATAATGAATGATACAGGATATGCTATTAATTTAAGAAGATCACTCATCGTCGTCGCCTCCAAGGTTTACTTTTCCTCTACCGAATACTAACATAGTAGTTACTACAGCACTTACTAAAATAAATGCTTCTCCAAGGGTATCGAAACCTCTGAAATCGAATACAACGTTAGTTACTAAGTTAGGTGCAATTGATACACCAAGACCTTGGTATACATAGTTTATACCTGGGAAAATCATTCCACTGAATTGAACCATAGAGGTTAAGAATATTGTTGCGAATGCTGCTATAGCAACTATTAATGCTACATCTCTAATTGAAGCCTTCACTTAGAATACCCCCCAGTAGAATACTATTGCAAATATTGCTAATGTTAATACTGCATAGAACATCATGTTGTTAAAATCATCATTGTGTTCTTTGTACAATTTAGGCATTATTGGTGTTACATACATGAATAATAACATTAATCCTATTACTGCAACAATCATTAATGCTGGACTTACAAGTCTAATTGTTAAAGCAGCTACTAATACAGATGCCATTAACACTAATTCAGCAGAAACTATGGATGAAGTTTTTGATCCGTTGACTAATGTTTTTTCAGGATCTTGCCCAAATGTACTTTTTAAAGTTTGTACAAGTTTTTCATACATATTCATCTTATCACCTTACTATAATGCAAATGCTGTAAGTGCTAATACACCTAATTTGTCCACTACTAAACCAGGGAATAAACCAATTATTAAACAAATGATTAAGAATACTATCATTACTGCCATTGTTGTTTTTGGAACAGATGCAGATGATACTTCTAATTCGTCTGGTTTTGGTCTTAAGAATATTGCGTATGCCATTTTGAGGAATGCTAAGAAAGTTACAATACTTAATATAATCATAATTACTGCAAGTTCTGGGATTCCTGCTGCGATAGCAGCTTGACATAATAAGTATTTACTTTGGAATACATTGAATGGAGGTACTCCAGCCATTGCAAATCCTGCAAGTACTGTTAATAATGCTGCTACTGGCATATATTCTACTAATCCACCAAGTTTACTAATTTTACTGGTTCTAGTTTTGTATAATACTAATCCGAATCCTATGAATAAGAATGAAGTTACAACTAATTCGTTTACTGCTTGGAATAATCCTGCTGTAATACTGAGAGGTGTTGCTAATCCAAGACCTACTCCTATGTAACCTAATTCACCAACTGCTAAGTATGCGATGATACGTTTGTAATCATCTTGAACCATAGCCATACAGATACCTAAAATCATAGCAATTACGCTTACTGCTAACATTGCCATTTGAGCTGTTGGTAAGTATCCGAAGATTCTTATTATTACTAAACCTATGGAAATACAAGCAATTACTGAGAATGATTGTAATAACATAGATCCACTAGGTAAACCTTTTGAATAAATTTCTGATTTAATTGCGTTGAATGGTGGTAAACCTGTTGCGTATAACCATCCGTAAATTAACATTCCTGCTGCGAATAATAATACTGGATTTGTAGGATTTACTAAACCTGTGTGTATCATCATTACTATGTCTGAAATGTTTACGTTACCTGTTAAACCTAATATAAGTGCGATACCTAAAAGCATGAAGGATCCACCTACTTCACCAAGTAACATGTATTTTAAACCAGTTTCATAGTTTCCTCTTACTCTTGATACTAGTATAAGACCAACTTGTACTAATGCTGCAATTTCAAAGAATACATATAAGTTGAATATATCGTCTGTTAATACAAATGCCATTAATGCTGCTGAAAGCATGAATAACATGTATAAGTATACACCAGATGTTTTTTTAGTTTCAGCAATTGAAATGAATACTGCACACATTGCGACTAAACCGAGAACAAATAAGATTACTTGTTGTCCAGGACCGAATGCGTATGTAATTGCTGGGTGGAATAATTCGAGGAATGAACCTGAAATAATTGCGTTAGCTGCTTCTGGTAAAGCAACGGTTAATCCACCATTTGCTAATGGTTGATATCCACCAAAGAAGTGGTTTCCATATACTGCTAATATAGGTACTATTGGTAAACAAATTGCTCCAATATAACCGAAAATTTTGGTAACACCGCTGTGCTCATGTAATAAGTTTACTAATACAGCACATATTATTGGAATAACTACCATTAATGGGATAAATATAGTTCCATCCATTAGTAATTACCCCCTTGAGTTGTATTTATAGCACTATTCATTGTTTTCCTCTCCTAATTTTTTATCGTTTAAAAGAGCGGTTGCACTAAGTGTTCCATTTCTTTTGTATAAAACTACAGCAAGTGCTAACATTACAGCAAGTGTACTTGCACCAATTACAATACTAGTTAATACTAAAGCAAATGGTAATGGATATGATGCTTGACCTAAGAAGCTGTTTACATCCATATTTTGTAAGAAAATATATGGAATACCATTAACTCTGTAACCTAATGCAATTATTAAGAGGTTTACACCGTCCCCTATAAATGCTGCTCCGATAATTTTCTTAAGAACGTTATCTAAGTAGACTAATGCTACTAACCCTATAATCATTAAAAGTGCTGCGGTAATTAATGCTCCACATTGGACTATTTCTATTGCCATTATGAATCACCTTCCACATCTTCTGTTACAGGAGGTTCTCTTGTTTTTAATACTGAAAGACCAACTAATGTTGGAATTATTGCTGCTCCTACTACAGCTTGTGTTAATGCAACGTCGGGAGCCAATAAAACTTGGAAAATTGCTGCTACTGCAAATCCAGATACGCTGGTAAGAACTGCCATTTTAAGCAAGTCTTTTTGCATTAAAGCTACAATAGCTCCTAATATTGCAAATACATATAATGCTAAAGGTACAGCATTTTGTACTAAAATATTTACATCTATCATTTTTAATGCTCTCCTTGTTCTCCACGGTAATGTCCACTAGCTATAGCGTGTGTTGCAAATGGTGCTAATATAAAGTATACTACTCCTAAAGCTGGTTCTCCAATCAAAATTAAGATTAATACACTTAACATATCCACAATACCCATAATTTCTAATCTTCCGAAAATGGAATATTGTAAATCATCACTTGTATTAGATAATAATCCTTTTGCGGTAATTAATACAATAATACCTAAAATAATAAAGACTATTCCTAAAATGATTGAAATTGGATCACCAAAGGTTAAGGAAAGATCTAATCCTGTACTTGCCATTATATTTCGCCTCCACCTAAAACTGTAGCGGCTGCAATTGTTCCAACTGGGCTTAATACAATTAATGCAAATGCTATATCTCTACAGAATGAAACATCAGTTAATACAGATACCATAGCTAATACTACTGCTAAAGCAATTGTAAAAGCACCTACACCAGCTAATGCTGAACCTGTGGTTCTTCTTGCTGCGATTTTTAAACCGGCAAACATGTAGATAACTAGACATAACATTAGGAACAATTCAGATATTGTTAAAAAATCCATCTCATCACCCTATGTTTATTCTAACATTTTCTTAATAGTTGACTCAAGAGGTATAATGTCCTCACGTGAACGAGGTGTAAGAGCAGATACTGTTAAGATACCTTTTTCTTGGTCCATATTAACTGTGATTGTACCAGGTGTTAAGGTAATAGTGTTAGATAATATTGCAAGAGATACCGGACGTTTTAAATCAGGCATAATCTCTACAACAACAGGATCTACTTCGCCCTTGAGACAGCACATAGCAGTGTCTATTACTGCCTTAATTATTTCGACTACTAATCTTACGAAAAATTCAATTCCGTAGATTATTCTATTTAAAAACATAAATTAAACTCCGTTTTTATATACGAACAATTATTCTATTTCTAGAACTTCTTAAAAATTATATTTTTAAAAATATAACTTCCAAGCAAACCCCTTTTTGTCCTTAAAGGTTTTAGACAACTTATGAACTTTATCCATAAATTGTTGTCTCAATATCTTAAGTTAAATTAATTAGCTACAAAAACTCCATACTTAAAAAAGAAAAACTTCACAATTCAAGTATATAGTATGATAATATTTTTAAAAAACAACATATATAATAGTTATGAATTTATTTTTAGGTATACGTAAATTTTTTTGAAAAAAAGAGTTAAATAAATAAATAAATTAACAATACAATAATAAGCTTATTAAAAAATGTTCGATTATTAAAAAAACAATAAAAAAAGTTTAAATTATATAATTTAAAAAGGGTTGATAAGTAAACACAATATGACCAAAGGCATAAAGATAAGAAATTGCTAAAAACAACCAAATACCAATGAATATAATTCCCAATCTTTTATGATATTCCCTGTCTGACAAAGGCCAAAATACTGCCAAACCTGAAGGTGTAAATAAATCCAGTATCAAATGACTTACGGCACCCAGGAATAACATTATAAATATTAACCTCCAATTGATTACATCAATATTCACAGGAGCCAGGAAAAGACAAATTGCCAGCAACACTTCATAATAAGTCAATACCTTACGACTAACTACAAAATAACCCAACAAGGATAATATTACAAATATTGACAGATTATTCGGCATAACATAATTAGCATATTCCGCCAAACTGGTTACAACCGGTAGAAATCCCATCATCATAAACAATAACAATAGACAAAGGACCGTGATTCCCACTAACGAATGGGTTAATCCCCTATGTTTCGAATAATAAAAAGTTATGGCCAACAAAATTATAATCAGACCAGACAACATTGAACCTTTAAGTATAATTAATAACAGTGAAATAATTATACCCACCAAAAACATGGAATTGACCTTGTATTTGTTATTATCATGATCCATATCAGGTATTGAGGCACCTATAACTGCAAAAAACAAATAAAAAAAGCTAGGTATAAACGGAAATGCAAGTATTATACCCGCCAATGCATGTGCTTTATATGATGACATTGTAATTATTCCCTATATTGTAATTTATTTAACAATCATTCTTCATCTTGTTTTAAATTTAATATATGTTTTGTTGTATAAATAATTAATTTTTCTTCACAACACG
>JAEEGL011451378.1_pt1 | contig 50151 bp, 40 predicted proteins | sample 9134231 | NCBI WGS metagenome assembly JAEEGL01 (sample SAMN16246548, study PRJNA631951) | gut metagenome | biome: gut microbiome; feature: rumen; material: fiber-attached | host: Bos | place: Iran: Karaj | collected 2018-10 | reverse complement strand
GATGTCACCGAGCAGCAGTTCGTCGACTTCATTCTCGCCTTTTTAAGTAAATCAAAGAAGCCCACCCCAATGGGAGAGACAAAATATCCAACAGAAGAATAACTAATAAGAAACAATTATGAAAACATCCTTTCTTCGCATTTTGATTATAATCTGTGCCGTTGTTTGGTCAATTGGGGCGCAGGCGCAGAAGTCCATTGACCTGATCAACGACAACTATATTACCAGCGACGTGTTTGTTCAGGCTCGATACACCTTGGGCTTGACAAAGATTTTCAAGGATGAAGACCCGATAAAGAATGGCAATGCTCAAATCGCCATCGGCTACCGATTCTAATATTTTTGGCAACAATGGGATTATATGGTAAGAGACCAAAATTATAAAGAGCCAGTTATTCCATTATATTACAAAACAGGACATAAGTGATGAAAAGAATTGTTTTGGCTCTATAATGACAATGTAATTAGTCTACAAATCGAATTAGAAATAGTTGGATTGCCGTCAACAATGCCTTTTAAATAGTTTTTGCCATGTGTAATATTTTAAACTATATCACATATAAATTGTCGTTGATAATTGAAAATATCAATGAGCCATTTTATAAGTCTAATAAACAAACTATGTATCATACATTACATTATATTATATTGATATATAGTGTGATAGTTTCGCTATATTTAACATTTGTATTATTTTATACGCTTTATTCTGGATTTGGATTTAAGTACTCTAAGAATCAGCCTATTGTCGTTATATTTTTTGTTATGCTGATATCAGAGGTTTTTTTAGGCATTCGACCAATCGAGCAAATAAATGACCACATGAGAAAAAAGTATAAAAATGAGAAAAATTCCAAATTAAAAAGTTGGATTATTGTCATTTTTGTTGTCAGTCTTTTTATTAGTGGTTTTTTCGCAATGTTTTGGGTTTTAGATCATGCTTTATGATGAGTTTCTTAAATGGACCATTAGCTTCAACTCGATAAGCCGCTCCGACAGTATCAGTGAAGGTCATGTAACCGCTCTAATCCAATATTTTGTTCAAAAAGTTGAGAACGGAGTTCGTCATAAAGCCTGCTCACGCAGGATAATTTAAATAATCTGGCGTAAGCCAGCTTTTCTACACCGATAGGTGCAGCTTTGTGAGATTCTCTTACTAATTTTGTAAAATAATCTCTAAAGCTACTTTTAATAGGAGAAAATTTTGTGGTATTAAAAATAATACCTATATTTGCGTCATAAACATAAAAACAATCAGAGTTATGCCCGAAGTATTTCGCTTTTTTGGCTTCTCGTTCTTCTTTTACAGCAGGGAGCACGAGCCTATGCACATTCATGTCGAAGGTAACGACGGAATGGCAAAGTTTGATTGGGATGGTGACAAGTTTGTCCTTGTCGAGAAACAAAACATTAAGGCTGGTGACATGAAGAAAATTAAGACTGTTATCAACGATAATGCCGATATTATAATAAAGCGCTGGAAAGAATATTTTGAAAAATAGCACAACATTACCACTATGAAGATTGTTAAGATTTGGTTTGATAGCGAACACATATATGGCGTTGACGCGAATGGTAAGGAGTATCGTCAATCGTTGCTGTGGTACCCTAAACTAAGGACTGCCACTGCTGAACAGCGCGAACAATATAAATTTGGATTAGGAGGTATTCATTGGCGCGAACTTGATGAGGACATAAGCTTCGAGAGCTTTGAATATGATGATGCCGAGCCTACTGCTATGCAACGTTTTTTCTTGACACACAAAGAAATAAATGTTGCCGAGTTTGCACGTTCTTTAGGCATGAATGCCACCCTTTTAAGAAACTACATTAACGGCTTCAAGAAACCATCGGCCGAACGAGAGAAAGCTATCCTCGCCCACATCCACAAACTAGGTAAAGAAATGATGGCTGCATGCTTCTAAGGAGTGCTGCGATTATTCAAAAAGTTGAGAACGGAGTTCGTCAAAATGCGGTTAAGCGAGACAAAATTAGTGCAAACCGAGGGTAGCACCATGCTTGCATGAGTATTGCCGAGGCGCAGCCTAATTTATCAAAAGCTGAGCTTACTCAAAGCCTTGCGAGCGTGAGCATTTTATCAAAAAATAACCTGGCGTAAGTATCAATTCCCTAACAGCACGTCGTAGATATTGGTGATGTCGGCGGCAGTGATCACGCCGTCGAAGTTTGTGTCGAGATGCTCGTTATAATCCGCCTCCTCACCAAATAGCAGATTGTCGTAGAGCCTGGTGATGTCGGCAGCAGTGACAACGCCATCGTTGTTCACGTCGCAGATGTGGTGATGCATCCACACGTCGAGCAGCGGCATACGCTTTGTAAACCATTCTGTTATATATTCCTTCTCCTCAACGAAGTTGAGCGGATGCCCAAAGAGGTCGCTGTCGCCGTTCCAGCGCTGCTCCTCGCGCGTGGCGGCGCCACAGTCGATAAGGCGGTCGATGGCGCTGGAATACCGGTTCACGAGGCTCTCGGTGCTTAGCCAAGTGGTGCGCAGCTCGTCATAACGGTTAAGAAACGCCTGGCGATACTTGCACTTGTTGTGAAACAGCATCTTAAAGAGCCAGTTATAGGGGAGCTTAAAGAAATCATAGGCAGTGAGTGGCGGTCGCCAGTCCATCGGCGACCACGTCTGCCCTACCGAGGCATCGAGATCCCACACGGCTAGCGACAGCCGCTTATCCACAGCACGGTCGTAGCACAGCCAGTAGATATTTCGAGCCGAGTTGTCGTTAGCGTTAAGCGTCAGGTAGAATATAGTGTAGTCGATAACTACTGGCATATCAAAATAGAAGTCAACCACAATGTTATACGTACCTATTGTTTCACTAACCTCCATCGCGTGAATGGCGTTATACAGCACCTGGTAGCTAGTGGGGAACACCTCGTCAAATTCGGGATACTTCACCACAAAGCTGCAATAGTCGGGGAGGGAGTCGTTAAATGGCACTGTAAAGCGGAAACCCGTCTGCGGGTTAAACTCATCGGTCTTCCACAGGCCACCGTGGAACACATTGTTGATGGTGTCGTGCTTAACCAGCTGCAGCTGCTTGCGGTCCATAGCCTCGGTGAGCGAATAGATGCCGCGATACTCGCTGCCCAGGAACACCTCCACCACCTCGCCACGCACGCCAGTGAGCACATCGGGCGCTTGCTCATAGTAGTAGGGCTCACGAGCCATGTCGAGCCACAGCTCGGTGGCGATGCGGTTGCGCACTCGAGCCATGTCGGGCTGACCAGCATCGAGAATCCAATGGTTATCGCGGCGCATATTCATCAGTTTGCGGTTCTGCTTCTCGCCATTGGCATCGACAAACTTAATGCTATAGTTGCGCTTGTGTTTATCGGGAGCATTTGTCGTGAAGCCACGCCATTTTATATTGGCTGTCATCACCTCGCTGGCGCTTTGTCCTGGCTCGGCAAGCACCACTGTGCCAGCAGCATAGTCATAACCAAAGTCGCCTTCTAGAGCCACTATAGGCAAGTAGGTGAACTGCATAACATATTCCTTGCCGTCGGAGCATTGCACCGTCCACGACTTGCTGCCGGCGATATCCTCAAAAGTGAACTCACCGTCATCATCAAGCGAAACCCCATCGATGCTCACCACCTGACATCCATCAACACCTTGAACCACAGCAGCCTGTGTTGTGCCAAACCACTCCTGCGGTACCGACACAAGCAAGGTGCTAGCCGCACTATCGCAAAACGCCGGACTATCGTTTATCGTAAGCTTCACCGCAGCGTTCACCCCGATGCTCGACATGAGCCATAAGGCCATAACAACTAATAGTTTATGTGTAATATCACGTGTCATATTATAAACCTAAAATGTATTCATAAAGCTTTGTGAGGTCACTAGCGGTGATGTTGCCATCGCCAGTAACATCTAAATTGCTGTCGTACTCATCGTCATAAAGCAGATAGGAGTTCATCTTTACGATGTCATTGGCGGTCACCACACCGTCGCCATTAACGTCGCAGGGGTGACGCATTAGGGTGCGATCGAGGTGAGAAAGTCGCTTCTTCATCCAATCAATGATATACTCCTTCTCGCCCACAATATTGAGGGGTAGGCCGTTGATGTCGCTGTCGCCACTCCAGCGCGCCTCCTCGCGCGCCACTGCCCCACTCTCTACCAGCGGACTAACGAGGGCGTTAAGCCTGTTGTTAAGGTTCTCCTCGCTGAGCCACGAATGTCGCAACTGCCAGTAACGACTTATCATGTCTTTATGGTAGATGCATTGCGGGTCCTTAAACATATTGAACTCCCTGCTCGAGAATTTGAAGTCATGATCGGGCTCTGCTCTGCCGCCACGAAAGTCGAGGGAGTCACGGTTAGTGCCCAGCGACCAGTCGAGGTCCCAAGCCGCCAGCGTGAGGCGCTTGTCTTGCTCTCGGTCATAGATTGCCCAGTAGATGTTGTTAACGCCATTATCCACCGAAATCAGGAACTGGATGAAGATGGCATAGTCAATCAGCACTGGCATGTCGAAATATTCATGGGCATGGGCATTGTAGCTATCAACGTTGCTGGTGGCAACAAATTTCACAGCGTTATACAGGTCCTCGTGATGGGTGGGATGAACATCCTCAAATTCGGGATATTCCACCACAAAGGTGGAGTAATTTGGGATATTGTTGTTATAGGCCACATACTGCTTAAACTCTGCCACTTTGCTCCAACTAGCAGCATTCCACAACATGCCGTGAAACTGCTGGTTTTCCTCGTCATACTTCCTCACTTGCAGCTGTTTGCGGTCGATGCTCTCCATCAACGAGTAGATGCCCATATACCTGCCACCAGCAAACACCTCAACCATCTTGCCGCGAGCACCCAACAATACGTCAGGAGCCTGGTCATAGTAGTATGGCTCGCGAGCCATGTCGAGCCACAAGTCAGTAGCGAAGCGGTTTCGCACGCGAGAGAGGTCAACCTGCCCTGCGTCAAGCTTCCAGTGGTTGTCACGGCGCAGGCCAAGCAGTTTTCGGTTCTGCTTCTCACCGTTCTCGTCTATGAACTTGATGCTGTAGTTGCGCTTGTGGCGGCCTTCGGTGTTGGTATAGCCTCCACGCCATTTCACCTGAGCAAGCATCGCCTCGTCGGTAGTGCCGTCGGGATCCATGAGAGTCACGTGAGTGTCAACAAAATCATAACCCATATCGCCATCAATGCTTAAAATGGGCAAAAAAGTGAACATCAGGCGCTTAACAACCTGCTTGCCATCTTCCATCGCCCTTACTAAATACACCTTGTCGCCGCTCACCTCGTCAAAGGTGATGGGGTTATTGGTAAGCGGCTGACCAGCAACGGTGATGTTGTGCCATTGCGAGGCAGTATCCACCTGCACCACGGCAGTGAAATCGCTACCAAAGGCCGATTTGGGAATACTATAGAGCAGAATATTGCTACCCTCATCGGCAAAGGCTTTAACCCCATTGATAATCACCTGTGCACCAGCACCAAAGCCACACCATGCCAGCACAACAATAATTGCCATGCAGCGCAGCGATGCCGCTAAAAGTGATATGTGACTACGGTTATTATCCATTAGAGTCTATTTTCCCTAACATAAAAACGTTTATTATTCATATCTATTGCACAAAAACCGCGTTAGACCAAGATTTTGACACCTAGAAATAAAATTTTCCTAAAATATCACTTGATTAACGTATAAATGAAGATTATTTTGTAACTTTGCAAGTTATAAGGTGAAGTAGCGCAACTTGGCTGCTCCCTTTATTAAAAACTAGTTTTTAAAAGTATTGACAATGAATAAAATAAGTAGACTACGCACATTGATTGTTGTGATGATTGTGGCTCTAGCCACAAGCATGGCGATGACCTCGTGCGGCGGTGGAGGACTCGAAAAGGCCATCAAGAAAGCGTTAATCAACGGTGACACCACACAGGTCACCTACGACTCGATTTGCTCCATCATAAAAGGAAATCCTGAGAAATATAGCCAATATATCGACAAAAACGGTGAGATAAACGTTGACGCTCTCGGCAAATACATCAACGAGGTGGGCAGCAAGCTGCGTCCACCCATGTCGTGGAACATCGCAACCTATTGCCTCAAGAACCTGTCGCTCACCATTTACTTCGAGCGCAGCGGTTCGATGACACCCTATGACCACACAGGCGGCAGTGGCCAACTCAAGAAGGCGGTCAACGACCTCATCAACTTCTTCCCCGACCGCGAGAATGTGAAAATCAACATCGTGAACGACAACATCTACCCCTATAACGGCACCGTTGATTCATTCCTACAAGACCGCAATATCTATGAGAGCACCAGCGGCACTGGTGATGCCAGCTACACCGACTTCAAGCTCATCTTCGAGAAGATTTTCCAGGCGCAGAAACCCGGCAACGTGAGCGTGCTCATCACCGATATGATTTACTCGCCTAAAAACACTGCCGACGTGAGCGTGGAGAAAATCCTCAATGAGGAAAACAGCGTGGCAACGGCAATCTTCAAGACCTATAAGGGCAAGTCGATTATCGTCAACCAGCTCATGGGCGACTACAACGGCATGTACTACCCCTACAACAATGCGCCAGTGGCCTACAACGGACAGCGTCCATTCTATGTCATCATAGTGGGCGACGCCTCAACCATCGACCGCATGGCTAACGACGAGAAATATGCCAAGTTCCTTCGCCCCGATGGCGTGAAAAACACCTATCGCTTCAACCAGGCGCCTGGCGACATCAACTTCAAGATTGTGCCCGACTGGAAGGACAACACAGGACGATTCCGCATCTCGCGCGATGACCAGACCTTACTAACCAAGTGCGAGGGCGACCGTGAGACAGGAGTGATGTGCTTCACCATCGCCGCCAACTTTAAGCCATTGAGCAAGGACGACTCATTCCTTACCAACATTGCCAACTACACCGTGCAGTCGCAATCGGGATTCCAAATCACCATTCGTCCCATCACGCCTGCCGACATCAACAACAATAACCGCGCTTATCTTGACGGAATGACTCACCTCATCACCGCACGAGGCAAGTTAAACACATCGCACGACGAACTCTCCATCACCATCAACAACCAGTTCCCGGCATGGATTCGCGAGTCGTCAACCACTAGCGATATCAACCCCGCAGCAGCTGGCTTCGCTACAACGACCTTCGGTCTCGAACGCTTTCTGCAGGGCATCTACGACGCTTTCGCACCAGGTAACGCCACCTACGGGAAGATAACTGTTAAACTCGAGAATTAAGCGATTAAAATCATATAATAAAACTGCAAAATATCGAAATATGAGAGATAAAGTTATATTTTTAGTTATTGGAGCTGTAGCCACTGTTCTGTTCTGGATTTTCAGGGTGGAACTTTATGAGGCTCTTTACACCGTGAACGGCTTCAGCGACCAGATGTATAATACTGGTGCTTATGGTTCGGTTGCTGTCATTACCATTGCTATGGCATGGGGAATGGCCGCAATCTACTATTATGTGATTAACTCGGTTAAGTTCGATCGCTGGTATCACTGGCTAGCAATGCTGGGCGTGACATCCGTTCTTACCCCTGTAGTTTGCTATCTCGTAGTGTCACACTTGCTTGAGGGCTTTGATTATTCCACCGCCGAGTTCACATTTGAGGTTTACAACATCCTATTCACGGCACTCACCTTCATCATCGCCTCGTTCTCGATGCGCTGGTGGAGCAGCAACTGCCGCCACACTCCAATTCCACAATAATAATTCGCATTAACTTCGATAAACGAAAAACGATCAACGAAAAACGATAAACGATCAACGATAAACGATAAACGATCAACAATAAACGATCAACGATAAACGATCAACGAAAAACGATAAACGATCAACGATAAACGATAAACGATCAACAATAAACGATCAACGATCAACGATAAACGAAAATAAATGAAACTATTTGTATTTGCTATAGGAGGTACTGGCTCACGCGTACTCAAGTCGATGATTATGCTGTGTGCAGCTGGCGTGAGGCCTGTTGACGCCAACGGCCGACCGCTGCAAGACGTGGAGATTGTGCCCATCATCATCGATCCGCACAAGTCTAACGCCGACCTCAAGCGCACAGAGCGACTGCTCAGCGCATACAACACCATACGCGAGAAACTCTACGGCAAGAACGCCAATGCTAATGGATTCTTTGCCACAAAGATATCAAGCCTTAAGGATGTGGTGTCGAGCAGTCAAGTGCCACTCGATGACTCGTTCATCTTCAACCTCGCTGCTGTCGAGAACTATAAGTTCCGCGACTTCATCAGCTACAACACTATGAACGAGCCCAACCAGGCTCTCACCTCGCTACTCTTTGCCGACTACCAACTCGAGAACAAGATGAGCATCGGTTTTGTGGGTTCACCCAACATTGGAAGCGTGGCTCTCAACGGCGTCAAGGATAGCAACGAGTTCAAGGCCTTTGCCAATGTCTTTGCCGACGGCGACCGCATCTTCTTCATAAGCAGCATATTTGGCGGCACTGGTGCGGCGGGATTTCCTATCATCGTCAAGAACATACGCCAAGCCAAGAACATCGACGCCAAAAATAAAGCCTTTTTACAAAAAGCACCTATCGGTGGACTCACCGTTCTGCCCTACTTCTCGCTCATGGAGAGTGACGACAAGGAAGACAAGCGCATCGACAACGCCGACTTCGTGGTAAAGACACAGAGCGCACTCGAATATTATAACAATACCCTCACTGGTGACGGACAAAACGCCGTCAACGCTATCTTCTACCTCGGTGACCACGGGCATAACGCACCCTACGCCTACGACCCAGGCGACAAGCGCGACCAACACGACCCTGCTCACCTCATTGAGATGGTGGGAGCAATGGCGCCATTCAAGTTCATGAGCATGAGCGACAGCGAGCTCACCGACCTCGCTACTGGCAATCCCCTGCCAACCAAGGCCTTTGAGTATGGCCTCGAGCAGGACACCGACTTTGTGGATTTCGCAGCCTTCGGACAGGAGACCCGCTCCATGATCTACCGCCCACTCGTGAAGCTGCACCTACTATACATCTTCCTGCGCACTGGCTTGGATGGTATGATAGGACAAGGCTTTACTGAGGATGCACCCAAAATCACACGCGAGTTCACAGGCACACAGTTCTACCGCGTGCTCACACAGCAGTTCTTCGACAACTACATCGAGTGGCTCACCGAGCTGCTGCACAACCGCCGTCATGTCACCCTCTTCAACGAGGGAGAGATGGACATGAACAAGGCCATCCACAACGTTATCACCAAAAAAGGTTTCTTCGGCAACAAGAAGGTTGACAACGATGTGTTTAAGGCCGAGATGAACCGCCTTAGCCGCGACAACAATCGCTACGGCAGCAACCCTGAGCTCAAACTCATGGACATCTTCTACACCGCCGCCGAGAAAATCATCAACGAACGATACAATAACCTCAACTGACAACTCACAACTGATAACTCACAACTATAATGAGTCAAGTACTATCATATAACAACAAGACGACGAAGACTAGCGCGCAGGACTGGATCCCTGTAACGCCCTACATTGATGACGACATCAAGCAAATTAAGGACCCTAACGGTGGCATGAGCGAGAACCCACGCACAGCCATCCCTAGCCCCTTCGCGCAACTCGACCTGGTGAAGAATGCCTTTGAGCATCTCGCTGGAAACGCGCGACTGAGCGGGTCGATGATGGACAAACGCCTAGTGTCTAACGCCCTCGATGTAGCACAGCTCTTCTTCGACTTTGAGAACCATAAAGACTACCTCCACATCGTGCGATGGAACCGTGAGGAGCAGATTGCACGCCTCAAGAGCGAGCCCGAGCACCGTCTCTATGGCGAGACACTCGAACTCTTCCTCAGCAGCGACACCAAGTATAATTTCAATATGCTCACCGACTGGTACATACTTTTGTGGAACAGCCAGGTGATAGGTGCCACTTCACCATCGTCGATGACTATCGCCGTGCCACGCGAAAACGAGAAGCCCATCAACGCCATCAAGGTTGAGCAGGGAATTTCGCTCTTCGACTCTGAGACACGCGACCTGTGGCAGCGTGATGACGAATTCATCTACTTCATGTTCATGCTCTTCAATGCCTTCCCCACGCTGCGCACCGCAGTGAAGGGAGTGTATGACTACATGCTCAAGAACAAGAACATTATCATGGAGCAGAAACCCATGCTCTACAACCGCCTTACGCAGGTGATTCCCAACCTAGAGGCGCTGACCTATGAGTTGGCACCAAGACTGGTGGAGAGACTCGACCTGGAATTTGACCCCTTCGTAGGCGACAACGAGGTGACAGTGCTTGGCGCAAGGCTCTATCACAAGCGAGCACGCGACATTCGCACCGCAGCCGCTAGCAGCGACTTCGTCATCGCTCCAACACGAGAGGTGGGCGAAACTCTGCCACTTGTGCTGCGCAACAACTTCAATGGCAGCGTTGACCACTACATCTACATCGACAAGGAGTGGGACAGCTCCACACAGGTATTCACCAATGGCATTCCCGTGTCGAAGCGCAAGCTACCCGACACCAGCATTGAGTATCCCTTTGTCACCACTGGCGATTTCCTGCAAGACACCCTCATCCGCCTTAGCGGTCCCATCGACAGCGACCACTATTTCAGCGGCAATATCATCAATAAGGCAATGGTAAGCCAAAATGGTTACTTGATGCCGCTCACCGAGGAGTTCTTCAAGTATTTCAACGCCAGCGATGTGACAAAACAGGTGCATGGCCGCAACATGCTCGAGATGGAGGAACTGAGCGACGGTTCGGTAAACGTAACATTGAGAGTGCCTCTCAAGAAGCGCTTCATTGAACTCACCCGCAACTACTACCCCATCGACGACCCTTCGTGGCACTTCGACGAGAAGCGCGGCACAGGACGCATCATCACCAACGTGGTGATGTCGGCTGCCATCTTCCCATTTGTGCGCACCAATTATAAAGACGACTACACAGTGCAACTGTTCTCAATGATTGACGGAGGCAGCGCGAAGCTCTCCTTCTTCAACGATGGCATGGGCAGCGACAATCTCAAGTGCAGCAGCAAGCTGCGCTCACACAGCACTTTCTCCACCAGCTACTACGACATTGAGGGAGCCTTCGACATAGTGAGAGCCGCTATCACTACCCCATCTGGACAGTTCACTGGATATATCATACCAATGTGGAAGCCATATATGGCAAGCAGCAAAGAACTGATTTTTGCTGTCGATTTCGGCACCACCAACAGCCACGTGGAGTGGTCGGTGCGTGGCGAAGACGCCAAAACGCTTGAGTTTGCTCACGGTGAGCATCAGGTGCTCATCGCCTCGCTGCTAAAGCGCGGCACGCTGCTCTTTGCCGATCAACTGCAACGCGTGGAGTTCCTGCCAAGCGACATTGATAATGTGTATGGCTTCCCACTGCGCAGTGCACTGGCACGCAACGCCATCAGTACTGGCGGGCACAAGCTCTTTGGCGATATCAACATACCATTCCTATATGAGCGCCAGTACTTCGACGGCTATGACATCACCACCAACCTCAAGTGGATGGGCGATATCACGCTCTCACGCGAGTTCCTGCGTGAGCTGGTGCTGCTCATCAAGGCTAAGGTGCTGCTCGAAAATGGTGACCTCAACCGCACCAGCATCGTCTATTTCTTCCCCGTGAGCATGGGCGGCAGCGACCGACGCAAGCTAGACGACACATGGGAGGAGCTTTACCACACCTACTTTGGCAACGACACCAGCAACCTACATGCCTATCCCGAGAGCATCGCACCAGCCTATTTCTATAAGGGCGATGACGTGAGCGGTGGCAGCTTCGTTTCTATCGACATTGGCGGCGGCACTACCGACACCGTCATCTACCAGCCCACCGAGAACCGCCTCGACACAATTCCGGTGGCAATCTCGTCGTTCCGTTTTGCTGGTGACGCCATCTTTGGCGACGCCTTCACCGAGCGTGATGCCGACAACAACCCGCTCATTCGTCACTATGGCGAGTACTTCAAACGTCTCATCTCCAAGAACAGCGACATAGGCTATCTCAACAGCATCCTCCAAGATGTGCTCAAGCGCAAGCGTTCGCAGGATGTCAACGCCTTCCTTTTCTCTATTGAGAATGTGGAGCAGCTGCGCACTCTGCGCGAGGTGGACCGCAACATCTACAGCTACAACATCTTGCTGCGCAACGACCAGCAGCGCAAACTCATCTTCATGTACTTCTATGCAGCCATTATCTACTACATAGCCATGTCGATGAAGGCGCGCAACTACGAGATGCCCAAGCAGATATACTTCAGCGGCACTGGTTCAAAGATTCTCAACATTCTTGGCAGTAAAGACCAGGTGATTGAGTTCACGCAGCTAATCATAGAGCGAGTGTTTGAGAAAAAATACACCGAGCGATTCCTCATCAAGATTGAGCAGAAGAGCCCTAAGCAAATCACCTGCCGAGGAGGTATCAAGCTCGAGACTCTGCGCATGGACGACAACGTGGATGTGCAGCAACTCACTCCACGCAACGTCAACGCCATGAAGTACTGCTTCTCGATGATCGACAAGCAGCCACTCAACATCAAGTCGGTCTATGATATTGAGAATCGCAACAAGCTCATTGAGCAGGTGGAACGCTACAACCAGTTCTTTATTGACCTGTGCGACAGCGTCACCAAAGATGAGTTCGGCATCGACAACAAGGTGTTCAAGATTTTCTGCAGTGTGCTTGGCGACGATATCGACAACTACCTCACCGCAGGCATCAACAGCTACCTTAAAGGGCGATATCAAGGCGATGAGCCCATCGAGGACGTGCCGTTCTTCTATCCAGTGATAGGCATCATTCGCCACAATCTGCTCAAGAACCTATGCAACGAGGTGATTTCAAAGACAGTATAAACAAGAAATAAAAAATAGCATAATAATAACCATCAAAATCATTTAATGAAATGAAGAAAATTTTAGCAGTTTTAGTGTGCTTCATGGCAATGGGCACAATGAGCCTCAAAGCTCAAGATGGCAACCTCTCTGAAGGACAGTGGAAACATGGCCTCGCAGTGGGTGCACAATGGATCGCTACCGATTTAGGGTTCGGCAAAGCCGAAAGCGAAATCATCAGCAAGACCAGCGAGAACTATTCGCTCGATGACCTTCGTGTAGCCTATGGCAGCAAATCAAAGTGGGTAGAATACTACGACAAGCTCAAAGCCCACGAGGGTGAGACTGGAAATGTCGAAAAATTGGTTTCAACAATTACCTCTGAGTACAAAGACCCAGGTCACATTAAGAACCAAGTGAAGAAAGATATCGAGAAGTACAACGCAAGCCACGACGGTAATGCAGTGCAAAGCAGCACAACCGACAACGCAGCTGCTGCACCTGCAGCCGCCACTACCACCACTGATGGCACCAATGTGGTTGCTGCTACCGATACAACAAAGGCTCCCGTCGCTAAAGACAACGCCGAGAAAGAGAGCCATGGCGGACACGGATTCCTCTATTTCATCTCACTGCTGGGCCTCGCTCTGGGTGCTCTCGGAACCTTCCTAGCAATGCAAGCTCGCAAAGAGAACCAAATTCTCATGCGCGATGCCAACGATGACATCAAGAACCTGCAGAAGCAAATCGACAATTTGCGCAACACGCTCAAAGGACAAGACGATAATAACAAAATTGCCCCTAAACGTGAGAACAAAGCAGAGCAAAAGAATACCAACGACAACCTAGCGCAAGCTCAGAAGATAGACTTCAACAAAACCGCTGAGAAGAAAGTAGAGAACAAGAAGGAGGAACCTAAAAGAGAGGAGCCTAAGAGAGAGGAAACTAAAAGAGAAGAGCCTAAGAGAGAGGAAGTGAAGAAGGAAGAGCCCAAGAAAGAGGAGCCCCAACCTGCTCCCGCTTTTGGCGAGCCCCGAATCCTCTTCATGGCTAAGCCCGATGATAATGACAACTTCTCGCGCACGTCATCGGCCTACGAGCCTGGAAATTCAATCTTTGAGCTCACCACAATGGATGGCAAGAGCGGCTCTTTCACTGTTATCGGCAAGAGCGAAGCGCAGAAACTCGCCCTTCTGATGCCTGGCGACACACTTGCTAAAGCTTGCTCGGGCAACAACATCCAATCTACCGCCGGCAAGACCCGCATCGTCACCGACCGCGCAGGCCGCGCTCAACTCGAGAACGGCAAATGGCACATCGTTGTTAAGGCCATCGTGCATTACGTATAAATTTTTAGTAAAATAGTAGAGTGGTGAAATAGTGGAGTAGTAAACAAACCACTACTCCACTGCTTTACCGCTCTACTGTTCTACTATTCAACAACTTTACTCAAAAACACATATAGCTCAAAAAAGTGCATATTTTCTGTACCAAATGCGGGAAACATATTGACGTGTCGCTCGAAGAACTTGAGAACCAGAGTGGACATTTAGTGTGCCCCCAGTGTCTCGCCGAGATTGACGTTGACGTGGATCTGTTCAACGGCAAGGTACCAGCTATGCCAAGTGACGAAGGATTTGATGTCACACCAAGTCAGCAGGAGCCACCAAGCTGCACCACGCCACCACCAATACCGCCAACAGAATCAACGCATCAAGCAGAAACCACTACCGCAAGTACTCCGCCCGATTACACGCCAGCAGCCATCGATGACGTGATGCGCTACTGCAAGCACTGCGGAGCTTTCTTGAAGGAGGGTGTCAACTTCTGCCCTAAGTGTGGAAAATATGTGAGAGTAACGCCTCCTACCCCCAAGCCCCCACTCACTCCTGCACAGAAGGCGGCGGCAAAACTCCGAGCCACAACACCACCTGCTCACCGAGTTCCTGCCAACAACCAATCATCCCACAAACCACCAAAAGAACCCACTTATCAGGCATCTACCGTGAGACAACAACCAACATCCAGATATGGTGCCCAACGTCGCACCACTACTAGCAAGAACAAAACATCGTCAAAGTTCAGCATACACAGCATTGGAGGTTGCCTCACTTTGACAATCGTAGCTGTGGCACTGTTCTTCATTATATATATTATAATTGGGACAACATACGAGTAACAATCTAGAACGAAAACCACAAACACTCACTAAAAACTATGAGAATAGAATGTCCTAAGTGTGGACACATCACAATACAGAGCGAAGAGGAGCTTGCTAAGCTCAACAATATCATCACATGTCCACAATGCATGTCGATGCTCAAAATAGTGGACGGCATCGCCTACATCCCTAACGAAAAGGCAACTGCCGACGAGCTCCGTCACCCCGACCCTGAACCACCACAATTCAAAGGCGACCTTTATTATGAGACCCACGGACATCAGACCGAGGGACTAGACCCTCTATATAACGCTGCTGTAGCCTACATCCGCACCTGCAACGCTATCTCTCTGCCCATGTTGCAACGCTATTTCAACATACCACCTGAGCGTGCCGAGCAAATCATGCAGCAGCTCGAGAACAACGGAGTGGTGTCGCCCTACGACGGCATGCATCCGCGCAAAATTCTCATCGACCACTACACAGGATTGCCAAGCAAAGCGCCTGGCAGAGAGAAATATAACCCTCAAGAAGCCGAGTTTGACGAAAACGGTAACCCAAACCCACAGCAGCCTATCAAAACACGCTCCTGTGTCATCTCAATGCCAGGATGCCTCATCATGCTGCTACTCATCGCAACCATCATTTTCGTCATCAAAAACTTGTAACACATCAAATTACATCAAGGTAACCTTAGATGTAATTTCTTATATAATCTTATGATAGAGCAGTTCCCTTGGAGGACAATTACTCATTATGGTCTTCATCTATTAGCCCCAGCGCTAATAGCACTCTGTTACAAAAAAGAACGCCGCCTGAAAGCTTATCTTATTATGCTAGCAACTATGTTGGTGGACTTAGACCATTTACTGGCCACTCCTGTTTTCGATCCCAATAGAATGAGCATTGGCTTTCATCCCTTGCATTCCTATATTGCTATTGCAATCTATGCTATATTGTGCCTTATCCCTTACGAAAAACTACACTGGCCCTGGTGGCTACGAGCCATCGGGTTAGGACTAGTGATGCACATGATCACCGACTGGCAAGACTATATGCTATGGCTTTGATGTAACATCCTAAAGATAAAAAAATTAGACAACTGGGTTGACCCCAATTGTCTAATTATTATTTTTGCACGTCTATTATTCTGATTTAGAATTTGAAATCTACACCGGCACCAAAGACCTTATTGGTACGGCTATATACGTCGGTGCCGGGAAGGGCTGCTGAGACACCGTTGTAGCCTCCATCGGCAGCAGCCATCTCCTTCTTGTAATCGGTGTAAGTAGTCCAGAAGTAGCCCAAGTTGACCTTCACATTCTTAGAAACATTGATGGCGCCACCAAGACCAATGGAGTAGCTGTCGCAAGAGAAAGAGGTGTTGCTCTGATACTTGTCGCTCAGACCGTAGTCGGTGCGCTGGAAACCGGCGCTCACAGTAAAGGTCTTGTTGATGTCCCACTCCACGCCAGCGAGAATCTCGTGGGTGCCATGCTTGAGCTCTTTGTTCTTGTTGCCTGCCATGTCGGCGTGCTTGTCGTCATAGTAGTGATACTCAACGGTGCCACGCAGCTTGTTGGGGATAAACTCATAGCCCACAGCGGCATAAAGCACGCTAGGCATGTCGCTAGGAGTGTTCACGCCATGCTTGTAGGGTTCCATTTTCTCCTCAAAGCCTGAAGGAGCGTCGAGCACCTTAGTATCGTTCTCGATGTTGAGATTGGTCTTGAACTCATATTTCGCTGCCACTGTGAGGCCTCTCCACTTGAAGTTCACACCCAGAATTGGAGTGATACCCCAGCCCGTTTGTGTGCAGTCGATTGCCACATGAGCTAGTCCATTCTCAGCCATCATTGGAGTCAGCACACTAGCATATTGAGGATACGAGATTGAAATTTGCTCCATCCTTGCTGCCAAAATCGCATTGGCAGTGGCGTTGACATGACCAGTGTAGTTACCTGTAAAATAGTTGGCGCGAAATCCTGCAAATCCCGAGAAATGCTCGTTGATCTTATAGGAGAAACCTAGTTGACCACCAAAGATGTATTGCTTGCCACGCATGTAGCTGTCGAGATGGTATAGGTCGGGGGTGAATCGACCACCCAGTAGTGGTGCCAGCGCTGCAGAGCCTTGATAGAGCCCTGCCATCACTGCCACGTCAAAGAGTGGCAGACCATCGTCGAAAGTGGCCTTGCCGCCACCACCCACTACGCCAATAAATCCTGAAACTGCCCATTTTGGAGTCTTGTAAACAGCGTAGGCCGAGGGAAGAATAGGAGCTGCAGCGTTGCCTTTATATTTTTTATTAAAGGTATCGTTAGGGAACAATCCCATTCCGGCGGGAGTCATCACTGTAGCATCAATGTTGCGGGTTTGATAAGCGCTCTGGATATTGAGCGATAGTGCCCAACCGTTATGGTCCATGAAAGCGATACCTGCGGGGTTGGTATAAACGGCATCAATCTCGTTACTTGCTCCACGCGCCATCATGCGCTGGAAAGCGATGTGTTGGTTGGTATTATGCAGCAAGCCGCCAGCCTGGGCACTCACTGCTACTGCCATGATTGACAGTGCAAAAATCAATTTCTTCATATTACCCATTTTGTGTTTTTTACCTATTTTTTGAAATCTTTGCAAATGTAGGCAATTAATTTTAAGCACATATCGCAAACGTCAATAAAAGCGCCTTTTTTAACCCCCAATGCAACAATATTACCCTTTTTAACAAAAACTGAAGTGCTATTATGGAAAATTATTAGGGCTTTTTAAAGGGAATTGAGACAGAGGGGCCATGCCACATTGTCTCTTTTTTTCATGAATCTCATTTTTTGGCACAAAAATTATGATTATTTCAGCAAAAAGCATTACTTTTACAAAAAAATTTATTGTTACATATTAATTCATTAAAATCATGGATCAGAACACTATTAACAATCCCATGCCACAAGGCAACATGGGAGCCAACAACCAAAATCCGGTAAACAATCTTTCGGTAGGCAATGCCGCTAAGGGCTGCTTCGGCCTTAGCAAGGGCTTGGTTGCGCTAATCGCTATCGCGATACTTCTCTGCGGATATGGATGCTCTAAGCGCAACAGTTTTGTAACACAAGAAAAAGAAGTTGACGCAGCTTGGTCAAAGGTTGAGGCCGACTATCAACGCCGTAGCGACCTTTATACCACTATTGCCGCCAACCTTAAGAAATATGACAAACACGAGAGAGAGACCTACCAGGGAGTAACTAACGCCCGTGCTGGTGTTAGAAACAGCGAGCAACAAGACCAGGCTTTGCAGCAGATGCAGGCTCTCGCCGACTCAGCTCAGGCTCTCAAGGGTGTAAAGGTTGATCCCAACGATGAGCAGGCAATCAACAACTACCTCAACTCACAAAAGAAACTGAAAGAACAACTCAATCTTGCCATCAATGTTGTACATGAGGCTTATCCTGACTTGAAGGCTGAAGACTTGCACAAAGATTTCCAGGCACAAATGGAGGGTACCGAGAACCGAATCAACACTTCTCGCAAGGACTACATTGAGAAGGTTAAAGAGTATAACACCAACATTGACCTGTTCCCAGGCAATATCGTTGCTGGCATATTCGGATTCAAAGCTAAACCACAATTCAAGGCCGAAGAAGGAACCGATAAAGTGCCCAATGTAGAAAACATGCTTGAGGACTAACTTATTAAGTAGTAAGTAGTAAGTAGTAAGTAGTAAGCAGTAAACACTTAACACTTAACACTTATCACTTAAAACTTAACACTTAACACTTAAAGTTAATCTCCGCTCTCCCCTCTCTCCACTTAACTCTCAACTAAGAAAAAATGCAACTCGACAACTTTATCAGCAAACCTGACCAAGGTCGGGTGGTGGCAGCCATTGGCGAAGCCGAGAAGATGACATCGGGCGAGATTCGTGTCCACCTCACCCCACGGTGTGGCGACGACGTGATGCGCGATGCCATCAAGACATTCAACCGCCTGAGGATGTATAAGACTCGTCACCGCAACGGCGTGCTTATCTTCGTGGCGTTTGAGAGCCGCAAGCTTGCCATCTTAGGCGATAATGGCATCAATGAGGTGGTTTCCGCTAATTATTGGGATGAAGAGAAAGATATTATTCTCGAGCACTTAAAACATGGCGACCCTGCCACTGGTCTGTGTGCAGTGATAGCTCGTGTGGGCGCAAAGCTCAAAGCCTACTTCCCCATTGAAGATGACGATGTTAACGAACTTAGCAACGAGATTTCCTATGAAGAATAAAATAACATCATTCATCGCTGTGGCAATGCTGCTCTTCGTGGCATTGCCTGCTTGCGGTGAGCCTACGTCATCAACACCACCACGCCAACAAGAGAAGGAGAAGCAGATGCCGGCAGCAGTTGTTGGCGACAATGGAAGTGTAACACCAGTTCCCGACAAACCCACTGAGAAGAAACTGCTGTGGGACTTGGCAGGTGTTATCGACCCTGTCACAGCACAGGAAATAGAGGACTCACTGGAGACTTTCTCGCGCACTACCAGCAACCAAATCCTGGTGATGACAGTGACATCGATAGGTGGGGCTGATATATCGGAGTATGCCACACAACTGGGACGCGACTGGGGCGTGGGTCACGAGGGTGACAACAACGGTGTGGTGATTCTTATCAAGGTTAAGACCGAAAACGAGAAAGGAAATGCCTTTATCGCAACAGGCTACGGCGTGGAAGCCGTGCTGCCCGACGTGCTGTGCAAGCGCATCATCGAGCAAGAGATGATCCCGCGCTTTAAAGAAAACGATTATGCTGGAGGCATCAAGGATGCACTTGCCATAATCATGCCCGCCATGAAAGGGGAGTTCAACACCGAAGAATATATGGACGACACGGAAGATGCAATCCTCGGTCTCATTGTATTCATCGCTATAACATGCTTTGTCTTAGTAGCAATGAAGAAAGGTGGAACGGGTACTGGCACCAACACACGCACCTACACTGGCGGTCCAATCATCTTCCCAGGAAACATTGGCAGCGGCAGATCTAGCGGAGGCTGGGGCGGAGGCAGCTCTAGCGGTGGCTGGGGCGGATTTGGCGGCGGTAGCTTCGGCGGCGGTGGCGCTGGCGGAAGCTGGTAGCCTGGAGTTCATAGTTAAGAGTTCAGAGTTCAGAGTTTTTGGTCACTATAGAAAAAAATGAAGTTACTTAAGATAGTATTAATTGCATTAGCCATTATTGTCGGCGAAGTGAGCATAGCACAGGTGCCAGAGAAGCGCGATAGCATGATGCCCATCATCGACATGGCAGGAATCATAAAGAACGACTCATTAGTTAATGCCCTCAACACAAGGCTCGACTCGCTATCGCGACGCACTACCAACCAGATTGTGGTAGTTACAGTCAATGACTTGGGAAAACTCGAAGCCAACCAGTTTGCAACCCAACTTGGCAAGAAATGGGGTATCGGCGACAAGAAATCAAACAATGGCCTTATAATCCTTGTAAAGCCAAGGAACGACAAGGGGCCAGGCGAAGTGTATATAGCACCTGGAAGAGGTCTTCAAGGAGCTCTGCCCGATGTGAAGTGCAGATATATAACCGATTCAATCATAGTTCCACATCTCAAAGAGGGTGACTACGCCAGTGGCATTGAAGCTGCCGTCAACTACATCGAACCTATCGTTATAGAAGAATATGAACAGGTGAAAGCTGCTGCAAGCCAAAGCAATGACAAAAAAAGCAGTGGCGGCAATGGGTGGTGGATTTTAGGTGGAATAGCCGCTGGAATTGGCGGACTTGCGTTATTGAGAAAGCGCAACAAGAAAAACCTACCACAACAACCCGCCAATGGCGACCAAGCTACACAGGCAACGAACACCGAAACAGCGGCAGCAGCGACCGCAGGCGCAGCCACGGCACTAGCTGCGGCCTCTCAGCAAGAGGAAAACGACGAGCCTGAACCCGAAGATGAACCCGAAGAAGAAAATAAACCCGAAGAGCCCGAGGCCTACAAATACAAATATGGCGGTGGCGACTTTGACGGGGGCGGTGCTGGCTCTAAGTTCTAACAAATTCATATTCTTCTAAAAATAAGCAAGTTTCACACCCTTTATTCTTTTCTCTCCTTCAACAATCTTATGACCGATTTCTTTAACAAAATAGGAGAAGCTATTATTGCCACAGCCGATATGCTGTGTGAGTATCCCGAGTTCCTGCTGCTCATTGGCGGCGGACTGTTCCTTTTCATCTTCTCAAGAGCCGTGTCTCTCAGGCGATTGCCTCAGGCCATTGGCGTGCTGCGACAGAAGCAGGCTGCCAGCAGTGGCAAAGAAACAGGACAGATAAGCTCGGTACAGGCACTGCTCAGCGCCATCGCTGCAACAGTGGGAATGGGCAACATCGCCGGTGTGGCGGTGGCACTTACCGTGGGCAACGGCAACCCAGGCGTGATTTTCTGGATGTGGGTGAGCGCACTGGTGGGAATGACCACCAAGTTCTTTGAAGGCACACTCGCCATCATGTACAAGGGCAGAGACAGCTCCGGCGAAGTGCAAGGCGGACCCATGTACATCATCACTAAAGGCTTGGGTGAAAAATGGAAACCACTTGCCGTGGCATTTGCCATCTTTGGACTGGTAGGCACCCTGTGCGTGTGGCAGGCCAACCAACTCGTGGAGTCGGTAACCACAGTTTTCACTACACCAATGGGCATCGAGAATACCCCTTGGCTGCGATTCATCATGGGTGTTATTATGGTTGTAATTGTAGCTGCCGTGATTCTGAGAGGAATCAAGAGCATCGCAGCCATTGCCTCTAAGATGGTGCCTATTATGGTAGCGCTCTACCTCATCATGGTACTGGTGATTATGGCTTTGAACTACGACAAAATACCAGGAGTATTCGGATCTATTTTCAAAGGGGCATTCACCTTTGAGGCAGGACTGGGAGGCTTTGCCTATGTGGCATTAATCGGCGCCCGACGCGCTGCCTATGTCAACGAGGCAGGTATTGGTACCGCATCTATGATGCATGGCGCTAGCAAGAACACCGAGCCTGTGCGCGAAGGTCTCATCGCTATGCTAGGCCCAGCCATCGACTCGGGACTTATATGCACCCTCACCGCCATCCCCATCATCATCGCTGGCAACTACATAGGCGTGGGCAACGATCCTAAGGGTCTGGCTATAGCCCTCGGTGCTTGGCAGCAGCTCATTCCCAACATAGGTCACTACCTGCTCATGATCATCGTGTTCTTCTTCGCATTCTCCACCATGTTCACCTATAGCTACTATGGCCTCAAGTGTACCAATTTCCTCTTTGGCGCTCACAATGCCAAATACTACAACTACTACTATCTCGCAATGATTGTGGTGGCAGCAGTAGTGCCCTTGAAAGTGGTGGTGGGATTCATGGACATAGCATTCTTCCTCATGGCATGCTGCACCATGACAGCTATCCTGCTACTCTCGCCCAAGGTGATAAAAGCTGAGAAAGAGTACTTCAGCAAAAAACATAAGGAATAAAAAACACTACCACTTGTGCTATAACTACAACCACTTGTGCACATAAGGTTCTTTTGATCCTTATGTGCACAAGCTGTATTATAAAACCATTAAGAAGAGGCATGAAGCAGTTGTTTTGGAGATTAAACTGTCAAAAGAAAACACCACCGACAAGAAAGCCGATGGTGTGAATCGTTCTCATAAACTCACCACCACATTCCTGCCTAAACGGTCAGGTGTTAATGGATTTACACTCAGAGACGATGCAAAGTTACAAAACTTTTAATATGCAAAAACTGACAAGCAAAAATATCCAGAAGATGAGTATATTTTACCATTAAAGGTTCCGGTACACAAAAGGAACAATGAAAAACGAAGGGAAAGCTATTAGTGCACTGATGATAGCTCTGGGTGTTGTTGAAGTATTGCGCCGCACCTGCGGCGTTCGGCCAGCCAAGAGTAAGGAAAAAACCTGGTGACACAAAAAAGAAAGAGCGAATAGTGCCGAAGCACATCTTCGCTCTTCTCCTCTCTCCACTGCGGTGCGTACAGGACTCGAACCAGCGACCTCCTGCGTGACAGGCAGGCATTCTAACCAACTGAACTAACGCACCAGTTTGGAATTGCGGTGCAAAGTTATACACATTTTTCAAACTGGCAAAATTTTTCGCAACTTTTTTTCAAAAAAAATGCATTTCCTGTGTTTTTAGCTCCTTACCACTATAAAATATAGGTCTTTTTTATGCAAAAAATAGCCTCGTTTTGCATTTAAATGAGAAAACTATCATATTTTTGCTACTAAAAGGGGTAGTTTTAATGAAAAAACAACAAAAAGAATTATAATTATTTGGAAATTATGTCATTATGTTTTTATTTTGCGATGAAAAATATTGAAAATTAATAGAGACAATCAAATGACAAACACCACTAAAGATTTGACGGTGCGAGAACGTGAAGTTCTAAAGTTTCTTGTCGAGGGTTTGAGCAGCCGTGAGATAGCCGATAAGTTGTATATCTCAATCAATACTGTTCAGTATCACCGCAAGCAATTGTTGCACAAGACTGACTCGCGCAACGTTGCCGAACTCATTGGTAAGGCCTACAGATTAAAATTAATTGACCTAGATTGATACACACCAAAGAATGAAATCATCAAGGTATAGTAATGATTAACCATCCCAAGAATATTCTAGGGATGGTTTTATGTTCTACAAGACTTCTGTATAGTTTAGCTAGTCGATAATATCAAAACCAGTGTAGGGTTGCAGAGCCTTGGGGATGCGGATGCCTTCGGGTGTCTGATTGTTCTCAAGCAGAGCAGCCACGATGCGTGGCAATGCCAATGCCGAGCCGTTGAGGGTGTGGCACAGGTGAGTCTTCTTGTCATCGCCACGATAGCGGCACTTGAGGCGGTTGGCCTGATAGGTCTCGAAATTAGAGACAGAGCTAACCTCTAACCAGCGCTTTTGAGCTGCGCTCCACACCTCAAAGTCGAAGGTTATAGCGCTAGTGAAGCTCATATCGCCACCACAAAGCCTGAGGATGTGCCATGGCAGCTCAAGTTTCTCGAGCAGCCCCTGCACATGGTCTTTCATCTCCTCGAGGGCGGCATAGCTGTCCTCAGGACGCTCAATTCGAACAATCTCCACCTTGTCGAACTGATGCAGACGGTTAAGTCCGCGCACGTCCTTGCCATAGGATCCTGCCTCGCGACGGAAGCATGCGCTGTAAGCACAGTTCTTCTTGGGTAGGTCTTCCTGGTTGATGATTACATCACGATAAATGTTGGTTACAGGCACCTCTGCAGTGGGGATAAGGTAAAAGTTATCTACCTGGCAGTGATACATCTGTCCCTCCTTATCGGGGAGCTGGCCTGTACCTAGTCCCGACGCCTCGTTTACCACCAATGGAGGCTCTATCTCTACATAGCCTGCCTTGCTTGCCTCGTCGAGGAAGAATTGGATGAGAGCGCGCTGCAACTTGGCACCCTTGCCCACATACACGGGGAAGCCGGCACCAGTAATTTTCACGCCTAAGTCAAAATCTATGAGGTTGTATTTCTTGGCTAAATCCCAATGTGGCAGGGCATCATCACCTAGATGTGGCTCGGGACCGCCGGTCTTCTCCACCACGTTGTCCTCGGCGGTACGGCCTTCGGGCACTGCGTCGCAGGGCAAATTTGGGATGGAGAGCAATATCTCGGTAATCTCATTGGCGGCAGCACTCATCGTGTCGTCGATTTCTTTGTTGGTGGTCTTGAGCTGAGCCACTGCGGCCTTAGCCTGCTCAGCCTCGTCGCGCTTGCCCTGCTTCATCAGGGCACCAATCTGCGCTGCCATCTTGTTGAGTTGCGAAGCATTATCGTCGCGCTGCTTCTGCGCGGCACGGCGCTGCTTGTCGAGTTCTACAATTCTCATTATTGGCTCTCGAGCATCAAAGTGCTTAACAGCAAGCCTCTCAATCACATGCTCGGGATTCTCGTTGATTACTTGTAAAGTTAGCATATATAGTTTTTATTTTAGGGTTCCAACATCCTAGAAATACTAGATCCACTAGAACTTCCAGATTATCTAACAGCTGAAGCAAAGCTCATCATTTACTTAGCACTTAATCTCCAAATGATATCGTTCCTGTAGTGCTGCCTTTCTTCTTAGCGATGGGCGAAGCGGGTTTTGCTGGAGCGGGTTTTGCTGGAGCGCTCTGCAACTCGCGGAACACGTTCTTCACTTGCTGGTCGCGCTTGAAGGCAGGGTTCTTCTCGAGCAGGTCAACTATCTCGTCGTTGTCGATATCCTCGGGACGCAGCACGATATATTGTGCCATAGCGCGCTCCAGGTCAAGGTCGTAGTACTTAGGACCATATTCCTGCTCTATGCGGCTGGTTGCCGACACGGTCTTCGACTCGCCCTTCTTCTCGCCCTCGGCTATCGCCGTCTCGGCGTCGAGCGACACATTAAATCCCGATGCAAGCATGGTAATCTTAATCTTATCGCCAAGCGTATCATCATAGGCCACACCCCAAATCATATCGTGGTCAAGGGTGAACTGAGCCATAAAGTTCTTCATCTCGTCAATCTCGCTCATCTTGAACTCATCCTTAGCATTGCGAGAATAGTAGATGTTCATCAAAATGCGCTGCGAACCATAGATGTCGCGGTTCTTGAGCAATGGCGAATTGAGAGCGTCTTGAATGGCCTTAGTCACACGCTGCTCACCCTCACCGAAACCAGAACTGATGATTGCCACGCCGCCTTCGCGCAAAGTGGTGTTCACATCGTTGAAGTCGAGGTTGATATAGCCATCAACATTAATCATGTCGCTGATGCTGCGAGCTGCCACCGACAGGGTGTCGTCGGCCTTACCAAAAGCGTTCATGAAGTTCAGGTCGGGGTATATCTCGCTTAAGCGCTCATTGTTGATGATAAGCAGGGCATCGACATACTTCTGCATCTCGTCGGCACCGCTAAGCGCCTTGATAATTTTCTTTTTACCCTCAAAGAGGAAGGGGATGGTGACGATACCTATGGTGAGCACGCCCTTCTCGCGGGCAATGCGAGCCACCACAGGAGCAGCGCCTGTTCCGGTACCACCACCCATACCAGCGGTGATGAACACCATCTTGGTCTCGTCATCAAAGAGAGAGGCGATTTCGGCCTCACTCTCCTCGGCTGCCTGCTTAGCCAGCTCAGGCTTGTTGCCGGCACCAAGTCCAAAGGTGGTGTTAGGGCCAATGAGCACCCTATTGGGCACTGGTGAGTTGTTCAGGGCTTGTCGGTCGGTGTTCATCACCACAAACGACACGCCATTTATATTTTGTTTATACATGTGGTTGATGGCATTGTTACCACCACCACCTATACCAATCACCTTTATCAAGCAGGGTTCTCTCTTCTCATCAGGAGTCTCACGGTTACCAAACCCAGGGTCGGCTTCAATCTCTCCAAAGATGTCTTTCTGCTCGGGCATCAATGGCGTTTTGTTCTCGCTAGCTTTGATATTGCTTGCATTGCCGTCTTTAACATTTTTTTCCATATATGTCTTGATGTTGTTTACTAGTGAAAAATCTATTGATCAATTTGCCAGGGTAATGGTGAATCTACTCTTCGTCGTCTTCTTCAGGTTCTTTTATCAAATTCTCCATCTTTTTGCGTGCCTTCTCGAGCCACGACACCTTCCTTTGGCGTCTAGGTTCGGGGCGCAGTTCACTAGGTTCATTCCTAGAGGGCGTAGGTCGATCGGGTTCCTCGCGGAAGCGGCCATAGCCTGAGTCGACGCCATCGTCAGTGCCACGATTGCCATAGTCGGGAGCTACAAAGTCTTCATCACCGCCGCCATAGGTATTGAGACGCACACACGACTGATTATAGGGCAATTTCTGAGCCGCATTCGAGAGCAGTGAGAAGAGCTGCACATACTCTGCGCGATTGATGTTGTGATCGAGGATGTTAAGGTTCTTGGGATAGGAACCCATGCGCACTTTAAGCTTAATCTCGTCCTCGATGCGGCGGGCAATGCCTTGAAGCTGGGCGCCACCACCTATGAGCACTATATTGTGCAGGTCAACAATCTTCACGCCAGCATAAGAAATCTGCTGCTTGATGTTGGCGATAATCTCGCCAGTGCGAGCAGTTATATAGTTGGCAGCATCAGTAGAGTTCACGCCTTCTATCGAGATGTGGTCCACATTCTTGTCGAGTGGGTTACTGATGTTCTTCTTCACACGCTCAGCAGTGTCTTCAAGCACGTTGAGGCCCATCGTGATGTCGCGGGTTATGTTACGACCACCTAATGGCAAGGTTATGAGATACACCAACGAGCCATCTTTGTAAATCGACACTGTAGTTGTCTCAGCGCCCAAATCTACGAGCATGCAGCCTAGCGACTTCTCCGATGGCTCCAGAATCTCGTCGGCCACCACAAGTGGGGTGACAAGATACTCGCGTACACGCGTTGAACCGCTCATCACACGGTCAAGATTGAGCTTAAGGTTAGGTTTGGCAACTATCAGGTTGAGCTTGATATTGATGTTCGAGCCAAACTGTCCGCTCGGACTCTTGGTCTCGTTCTTATCCACATAATAGGTGCGTGGCACCACCTTTATGGTCTCGTAGTTCTTGATGGGGTCACGACCAGCCTCGCTCACTATGCGGTCGAGCACATCATCGGTAATGGGAACTGTAGCGTCGAGGGTGTGGTTCACCTCGGTGGGTTCGCTGTGCAGCGAACGTCCACTGAATCCCACAAACACCTCATCGATAGTGCCATCGATGCGGTTTTCTAGTTTACGGATAATGCTGTTGATGCATCCTTTTGTGTTTTCCACGTTCTGCACGCATCCATGCCTAACGCTGTTGATGAGTTTCTCCACTTCGAGATGATTGATTTGCACATATCCGGCGTTGGTCTTCTCGGCTATGGCACCCACAATCTTCGAACTGCCAATCTCTAAAGCTGCTATGTATTGTGACTTGCTCATATATAAGTGAGTGTTAAGTGTTTAGTTTCAATTTTTATGTGGTGACAAGATTGCCTTGTCGGTTAAGTAGATTTCTTCTTAGGAGTTTCCTTGGGCTTTTCCTTGGGAGTCTCCTTGGGTTTTTCCTTAGGTTTCTCTTTTTCCTTATGGGGCTCCTTGGGTGGTTGCTGCTCAGGTGGTTTCTTCACATCCTCCTTGTTCTCGCCATTGGTGGCAGCAGGTGTGGAAGTTAGAGGCTTTGAGGAGGTCTTCTCGGGAGTCATCTTGTTGATTGGTGCCTTGCTGTCGCTGCTCACCCGCATAGTGCCAGGATCATCGGGAAGTTCGTCCTCATTGGGGTCATAGACTCTCTGAACCTCCACCAGCTTGTCGCGCCTTGTAGCCACAACCTGATAGTCCCACTTCACCGAGATAGTGTCATAATACATCCAGCCCTTAACTGGCATCACCTTGTTGTAGAACAACTTCAGTTTCTTGAACTTCGACTCAAAATCGCTACAGTTGCCTATGTTTATCACATGGCCCTCTATTGACGGCACCAGAATGATGTTGTTGGTGTCCTTGATGCAGTACATAGTCACTAGGGCCTTAAGCGCAGAGTCGCTCTCAACATACTGCACCAATGGCAGTAGTCGTTGAGGCGTGAAACGTTTTGTGAAATGCCCCTGAACAACAGGCACATCCATGCTGCATTCAGCAACGGCGTCCATGCGCTTGCCTTGCTTGTTTACATAATAGGACTTGTCGCCGTCGAAAACACGCATCACGGGAACAATCTGTGACACCTTAATCTTCAGGCAACCGCCATTGACAAACATGCAATCTACCGTCTCGATATACTGCGACTGAGATAACACCTTCTCTATTTCCTCCACATTGATTTGCCACACGGGCATATTCTTGACAACAATGTGTTTTTTCTCAAGTTCATCGATAACATAGGCAGGAGTGACAAAGTTCACACCTTCGTTGTTCTCAATCTCTACCTTGACCTCAGAACACACCTCATCACGACTCTTGCCTCTCGCCCAGTAGGCTCCTCCTATGAGCAGAGCCAAGAGTACTATAAGCAATATGTAACGCGCATATTTCAACGTGTCTGCTTTTTAACTTCTTCGCAAATCTGGGGCAACAAATCAATGATGTCGCCTGCCCCAAGTACTAATAAAATATCAAAATTAAGCAAATGTATCGACTTAATCAAATTTTCTTTGGAATAAATTGATTTTTTCGCACATTTCACATCTTTTAATATAATTTCGCTCGTTATTCCCTCGATTGGAAGCTCACGAGCGGGATAAATTGGCAACAATATCACCTCGTCGGCATTAGAGAGGGCGTCGGCAAACTCTGGAGCAAAATCACGGGTGCGAGTGTAAAGGTGAGGCTGGAACATCACAGTCAACTTGCGACCAGCATAGAGATCGCGCACACTCTTGATGCTCGCCTTGAGTTCGTTAGGATGATGGGCATAGTCGTCGATTACCACCTTGCCATGCTCCCCTGGTTCCTTGAGCCAGAACTCAAAGCGGCGCTTGGCGCCCTGGAACGTGGCAATAGCCTCGCGCATCGCCTCGGGAGCAATACCCTCTAAGCGGCACGCTGCCATCGCGGCTATCGCGTTCTCGATGTTGATATCTACTGGCACACCAAGCTTTATGTCGGCAATCGTCTCCCATGGAGTCACCATGTCGAAGACTATCTCACCATTGCCCTTGCGCACATTTGCAGCATGGAAATCGCCATCTTCTTTGGAATAGGTGTAAATCTTAACACCCTCGGCCACACGGGGCTTCAGTGCAAGACCAGTGTGCACTATCAAAGCGCCATCACTGCGCACCAGCTCGGTAAAGTGAGCAAAACCCTCGAGATAGTTCTCATAGTTGCCATAAATGTCAAGATGGTCGGGATCGGTGCTGGTAACAACAGCAATATAAGGCTTCAAATGATGAAACGAGCGGTCAAACTCGTCGGCCTCAATAACCGAATAGGAACTCTCAGGCGCTAGCAGGAAATTGCTGTCGTAATTGCGCAACACACCGCCCAAGAAGGCATTGCAACCTACGCCGGCCACGGTAAGGATGTGCGCTGCCATGCTCGATGTGGTGGTCTTGCCATGAGTGCCGGCAAAGCATAAACCTTTGCTGCTCTCGGTGACGAGACCGAGCACCTTGGCGCGCTTCACCACCTCAAAACCGTTTTCACGGAAATATCGGAGTCCGGCATGACTGTCGGGAACAGCAGGAGTATAAACCACCAGCGTGGTCTCCGGGTCGCGGCAGTAGTCAGGGATAAGACTTGGATTTTCGTCAAAGACGATTTCCACTCCCTCTTCTACAAGAGCGTGAGTCAACTCACTGGGTGTACGGTCATAACCCGCAACTTTCTTGCCTAGAGCAAGGAAATAGCGCTCCAGGGCAGCCATTCCTATGCCGCCTGCACCTACAAAATATAATGACTTGTAATCTTTCATAGATTTGAAATTTGAGTTCTTGATATTCTAGTTCTTCTAGAATTTCTAGATAATCTAGATAATCTAGATAGTCTAGAACTTAACACTTAAAAGACTTACTTCGCTATTTGCAGCACTTTATCTACAATTATTTCGGCCGAGTCGCGCAACGCCATCTTCGAGACGTTCTCGCTAAGCATCTGGAGCACACGTTCTTCTTCTATTGTGCTAAGCATCACGTCAACCAGTTTGAAACCAGCATCTTTGTCGGGAATCATAAGAGCGGCATTGCGGCCAACGAGCGCCATCGCATTCTTGGTCTGATGGTCTTCAGCGACATTAGGCGATGGAATAAGCAACGACGCCTTGCCAAGCAACTGCAGTTCACTGATAGAACTGGCGCCTGCACGTGAAATCACCAGATCGGCAGCACGGTAGGCCAAGTCCATATTACTGATAAACGGCATCTGCTTGATATTGGTGACCTGTGACGAGATAAGGGCTTCGCGGCAACGCTCGTCATAGATGCGTCCCGACTGCCATATCATCTGCACATCGTCGTGCTTGCCAATGGTGCGCAGCCCGGCGATGATGCTATCGTTGATGGTGCGGGCTCCTAAGCTTCCGCCTACTATAAGGATGGTGCGTTTGTTAGGGTCAAGGTCAAACGCCTTGCGAGCCTCTTCAGGAGTGGCGTCACACTCTAGCAACGAGCGGCGCACGGGATTTCCTGTGAGCACTATCTTCTCGGCAGGGAAATAGCGCTCCATGCCCTCGTAGGCCACACAGATGTACTTCGCTTTCTTGGCAAGGAGTTTGTTGGCAACACCGGCATAGGAGTTCTGCTCTTGCAGCAAGGTGGGGATGTCGCGCTTCTGGCACTCGCGCAACATAGGTCCGCTGGCATAGCCACCCACACCCACAGCCACGCTGGGTTGGAATTCCTCAAGGATGTCGCGCGCCATCGCCATGCTCTTATGGAGCTGATAGAGCACCTTGAAATTGCGCCACAGGCGCTTGCGGTCGAAACCCACCACTGGCAAACCTTTAATCTCATAGCCTGCTGCTGGCACTCGCTCCATTTCCATGCGTCCCTCAGCACCTACAAACAAAATATCGGCCTGAGGTACCCTTCGCTTAATTTCGTTGGCTATCGATAAAGCGGGAAAGATGTGTCCACCTGTTCCTCCGCCACTTATCAATACTTTTAGTTTATTAGTTTTTCCACTCATTTTTTACTGGTATTTCTGATGGATTGCGAGCATCAAGGCCACTAGGCAGCTTGTTGCCGTCATCCTTATTCTTTCCGTTTACATTATTGGCAATGGTACGGCTCACACTGAGCATCACACCAATAGCAATACTGGTGACTAAAATTGATGTACCACCCTTTGAGATTAGCGGCAACGGCTCACCCGACACTGGGAACACGCCCGTGTTGATGGCCATGTGGAACAGCGCCTGGAACGTAATCATCGCCGCCATACCAATGATTAGCAGCGCTGGTAGCACACGATGACATCGCCTCGCTATCATCGCCGCTCGAGAGAGAAGCCACAGATACAAGATTATCACAAAGATGCCACCCACAAGGCCTATCTCCTCCATGATAATAGAGAAAATGTAATCGCTGAAAGCCAGTGGCAGACGGCTGCACTCGCGCGAGTTGCCTATGCCCACGCCCCACACTCCGCCATGAGCCTGAGCCATGATTGAGAACATCTCTTGCGAGTTCTCGCTGGTGATAGAGTCGTGAATCAACTCATCGCGATGAAGCCAGTTGTATATACGGCCTTTGCGCATGCTATGGCGATTTACAATCTTGCTCTTGTCAACAGACACAGCTTTGTTGTCTTGAATGGCAGTAACCTGACGCATATTCTCCTCGCGCTTGTCGCTGAGGTCTTTCCACACCCAGAACAGGCCACCCACAACAGCATAGATAGCCAACACGGCAATCAACTTCTTGATGCGCGCACCACCTACCACAAACATTGCTGCACTGATGGCCATCAACAGCAGAGTATTAGTCAAACCACTGTTAATCATCAAAGCGCCAAAGACAGCGACTAACGCTGCCGATATGGTAACGCCCATGGTCGATACGTCTCGGTCTCCTTGGTTTTTTGCCATAATATAGGCGAGCGCTGTTACAGCCGATAGCTTTGCCAGCTCCGAAGGCTGCACCGACAGGCCGATTAGCGGGATTGTGAACGCACGCTGCGCTCCATTAACCACCTCACCGGCCACCATTACATAGATTAGCGCCACCATGGTGAAAATCCACAGCAACGGGATGAGCACCAACAGCAGTATCTTGTTGTTGTAGTTGACACGACTCAAACCCACAACAAAAACTCCACCAATGACCAAATATGCCACTTGCTTGATGATGGGCTCATACACACCCATCATGGCCACATCGCGGCTCGATGCCGAATAGGACTCCACTATCGACAACACCACCAGAGTGAGGTAGATACCCCAAATCCAAGGGTCGCCATAGCGCTGCGACATCTCTCTATATCTTGATACTCTCTCTTTCTCGCTCATATCAGCTCTTGTGAGTTGCGCTACAGGTTATTGCAAATTATTCACACACTCCTTAAATTGCTCGCCACGGTCCTCGTAGCTCTTGAACAGGTCGAAACTGGCGCAGCAAGGCGACAGTAGCACTGTGCTGCCATCCTTGGCAAGCGCATGGCATTTCTCGACACATTCTTTCATGCTGCGCGCGTCTTCTATCACTGGCACTTTGCCGTCGAAGAATGCATGCAGCTTAGTGTTGTCCACGCCTAGGCACACCATGGCGACAACTTTCTCTTTTACAAAGGCCTCTATCTCGCTGTAGTCATTGCCCTTGTCCTTGCCACCGAGGATTAGCACCACGGGGTCGGTTATGCTCTCCAAGGCATACCAAGTAGAGTTGACATTGGTAGCCTTAGAGTCGTTGATATATCTCACTCCGTTGAGCGTGCGCACATACTCGAGGCGGTGCTCCACAGCCTCAAAGTTGGCGAGCGCCTTGCGGATGTTTTCTTTCTTGATTTCGAGCAAGGTAGCACTGATACCTGCCGCCATAGAGTTGTAGATGTTATGAAGGCCTTTCAGCGCCAGCTCGCTGCTGGGCATCTGCCACTCATCGCCCTCCACATTGAAGCACAACGTGCCATCGCTCAGGTAGGCGGTGCACGACTTGTCGTCGCGGGCACTGAAGGGGAAGAAGCGCGCCTCACTCTTCATGCTCTTGAGCTGAGCCGAGATGATGGGGTCGTCCTCCCAGTAGATGAAAGCGTCTTCGCTAGTCTGGTTCTGCATGATGCGGAACTTGGCGGCGGCATAGTTTTCCATCTTGTAGTCATAGCGGTCGAGGTGGTCGGGGGTGATATTGAGCATCACAGCAATGTTGGCACGGAAGTCATACATGTTGTCGAGCTGGAAACTGCTAAGCTCAATGACATACACGTCGTGCTTCTCGGTGGCCACCTGCATAGCCAGACTCTTACCGACATTACCGGCAAGCCCCACATTAAGCCCTGCTTCCTTCAAGATGTGATAGGTTAGCAAGGTTGTGGTGGTCTTGCCGTTACTGCCAGTAATGCACACCATCTTAGCGTCGGTGTAGCGGCCTGCAAGCTCTATCTCAGAGATCACAGGAATGTTTTTAGCCATCGCTTTGGCGATAAGCGGCGCTGTAAGGGGCACACCAGGACTTTTCACTATCTCGTCGGCTCCCAGCACCTTTTCCTCGGTGTGGTGACCTTCTTCCCAAGCGATATCCCACTTGTCGAGAATTTCCTTGTAGCGTGGAGCTATGGTTCCCATATCGGTGAGCCACACATCCATACCCTTAACTTTGCCTAGCACGGCAGCTCCAACGCCGCTCTCTCCGCCTCCTATAACTACTAAACTTTTCATTTACTAATCTAAAATTTTTTAATACTCGTTTTTACTATGATGACTCAATTTTTTTTCTCTATTTATCTCACTTTAAGTGTTATTATTGTCAATGCTGCCAGGATGATGGTGAAAATCCAGAAACGCAGCGTGATTTTCGACTCATGGAACCGGTTGCGAGGCCAGTTGCGGAACACATACTTGCACTCGGGGTCCAAATCCTTGTCGAGTTTGCGGAAGTTGTCATGAATCGGGGTCGAACGGAACACCCTCACCTTCTTGCCCTTGTGCTTATAGTACTTGAACACCTGGGTTTGGATAATCACCGTGAGGCTCTCCATCAGGAACACACCGCACAAGATGGGCACCAGCAACTCCTTGTGGATAATCACAGCACAAACGCCAATGATACCGCCAATGGTCAATGAACCCGTGTCGCCCATAAACATCTGGGCGGGGTAGGCATTATACCACAGGAAACCGATGAGAGCACCGACAAAGGCGCACATAAACACCACAAGCTCTTGACTGTCGGGGATATACATGATGTTGAGGTAGGAGGCATACTCGAAATTGGAACTCACATAAGCGAGTATGCCCAGCGCCACACCTATAATCGCCGAGTTGCCGGCACACATGCCGTCCATGCCGTCGTTGAGGTTGGCACCGTTGCTCACCGCAGTCACCACCAAAATTACCATAATCACAAACACTATCCATCCTGCTGCACCACTGAAGCTCCCCATCCATTTGGTGATTGCTCCATAGTCAAGGTTATGGTTCTTCACAAAGGGGATAGTGGTCTTGAGCGACTTCTCGGCTTTATCTTTGTGCACCACAACCGTTTTCTGCTCGTTTTTAGCGACATCTTCGGTACCCTCGTGTGTGGCAGGTGTCACCACTGCCTCTTGGGTGGCAACTGTTACACGCTCCATGTTCTCGTGCATCACCACATCGGGGCTGAGCCACAGCACCAAACCCACAATGAGGCCTATACTCACCTGGCCCACAATTTTGTATTTTCCCTTCAAGCCTTCTTTGTGCCTGCGGTAAATTTTTATGTAGTCGTCGCAGAAGCCCAGAAATCCCAACCACACAGTAGTGATAATCATCAGTATTATGTAGATGTTGCGCATGCGACCAAGCAACAGCACGGGAAGCAGAATGGCGGTGATAATCACTAAGCCACCCATCGATGGGGTGCCTACCTTCTTCTCGCCAAATGGGTCGATTGACGCATCGCGCTGGGTCTCTCCTATCTTGCGCTTGCGCATGTAGTGAATGAACTTCTCTCCCAGCCATGCCGAGAGCACTAGCGACAAGATGAGCGTGAGCAACGCACGAAACGAGATATACTGCCACATGTGCGCGCCTGGAATATTGTATTGCTCTAAAAATCTAAATAAGTAGTAAAGCATAGCTTAATATTTTTAGTTCTTAGTTCTTTCTAGACTTAACTGATAACTGAAAACTGAAAACTGATATCTACTTTTCTGTCTCAAAAATCTTCATTATCTCCTCTCGGTCGTCGAAGTGGTGCTTCACACCCTTGATTTCCTGATAGTCCTCATGGCCTTTGCCTGCTACCATCACCACATCGCCACTCTGAGCAAGCTGGCACGCTACCTTGATAGCTTGACGGCGGTCGGTGATAGTGAGGGTGGTGGGCAGTTTCTCGGCAGGAACGCCCACTTGCATCTCGCGCAGAATCTCATCGGGGTCCTCATTGCGGGGGTTATCGCTAGTGAGAATTACACGGTCGCTGCGCATCACGGCCTCACGAGCCATGATGGGACGCTTGCCCTTGTCGCGGTTGCCACCACAGCCACACACTGTGATGAGCTGGCCTTTGCCCTTGAGCACCTCGTTCACCGCGTCAAGCACATTGACGAGAGCGTCGGGGGTGTGGGCATAATCCACGATGGCAGTGTAGCCACGTGGCGAGCGCAATGTCTGGAAGCGGCCTGCCACTGGCACAAGTTTGCTCATCGACACGAGCACCTCATCGCGGTTCCATCCCAGGAGCAGTCCAGCGGCATATACCGCAGTGAGGTTATAGGCGTTAAACCGACCTGTGAACATCACCTCGAGCTCGGTGTCGTTGATGATGAGTGAGGTGCCGTCGAGGCGGTCTTCCACTACTCGACACTTGAAGTCGGCAAGCGACCGCAGCGAGTAGGTATATTTCTTAGCTCTTGTGTTCTGCACCATTACGGTTCCCACCTTGTCGTCAACATTCACCACAGCAAAGGCGTCGCTACCCAGCGAGTCGAAGAACATTTTCTTGGCGGCGATGTAGTTATCAACTGTGCCATGATAGTCGAGGTGATCACGTGTAAGATTAGTGAAGATGCCACCGGCAAACTCCAAACCGTCGATGCGGTGCTGTGAACAGGCATGGGAGCTAACCTCCATGAAGGCGTAGTCGCAACCGGCTTCCACCATGTCGTGGAGCAGGCGGTTGAGGGTCAAGTGATCGGGAGTGGTCTGCTTGGCAGGTTCCACTCTTTCATCAATGATGTTCTGAACTGTTGACAGCAGGCCAGCCTTATAACCCAGCAAGCGGGCAAGCTCATAGAGCAAGGTGGCGATAGTGGTCTTGCCATTAGTGCCAGTAACGCCCACAAGGCGAAGTCTTGACGATGGATGGTCATACCATGCGCTGGCAAGACGAGCCAGAGCCACAGTGCTATCGGGCACTTGGATATATGTCACTTGCGACGAGAGCTCTTCGGGAAGAGTCTCGCACACCACAGCAGCGGCACCGTTCTGTGCCACTTGTGGCAAGAATTGATGGGCATCGACTGCAACGCCTCGCACTGCCACAAAGAGGCAGCCTTCTTTCACGAGCCTGGAGTCGCACACCACGTCGTTTATCATCTTGCTGGTGTCGCCTATTACCTGCAACACCTCAATGTCATTTATCAGTTTCTCTATTGTTTTAGCCTTCATACTTTTATTCTTTATTATATTTCTAAGGTCAAATTTATCATTGTGCCTTTGTTGTACCCAGAACCGGCTGGCAGACTCTGACTAACCACACGTCCCTTACCAGAGAAGCGCACATTCAAACCCTGTTTTTCAAGGCACTCTAGAGCCTCACGAATGGTCATTCCACACACGTTGGGCACTCCCGAAGCAGGACGTGATGGGGCGTTGAACATCTTTGTCTCAGCCGAACCCAGAAAACTGCGTAAGTCATTGATCAGATTGCTATTGCTCAAATAAAACAAGGTCGGAGCTTTATCATACTTTACCTTTGTCGAGCTAGTGCGCTTGGCCTCAGAGGCTGAGTCATAGTTGTTGTTGTTACCAAGCAAACCACAGGCATACATCTTCTCAGCAATGTTGCGAAGCACTACACCACTGCTGGCGGCAGCACCACGGTTAGCACGAAGCATCAACACGATGCAGCTGTATTTGGGGGCATCATAAGGGAAAAAGCCGCAAAATGCCAGACGTTTCTCGTCACCGTAGCTACCGTCACTTCTAACGGTATAGGCGGTTCCTGTCTTGCCGGCAATCTCCACAATATTGCTCTGAACAGACCTGCGGGCAGTACCAGCATTGCCATACACCACATCTCGCAGCATGATGCGCAACTTCTCGGCATTCTCGGGACTGCACACCTGCTGGCGGATATAGGTAATAGGCACTATAGAATCGTGGTCGCTACCTGGACGAGTGAGTTTTTTCACCAGGTGTGGACGCACATACTTGCCGTCATTGGCAATAGCATTATACATGGCAAGAGTGTGCAAAGGCGGGATGAGGGTAGCATAACCATAGGCCATGCGCGTAAGTGCCACACGGTCCCTGTTGGCATGCCCCAATTTAGAAATTATCGGTTCCTGCTCGCCGCCAATGCCCGAGTTGAAGGGTTCAAAGAAACCCATCTCTTCTAGCCTCTGGCGGAAGCCATCAGGATTTTTCTCATATTTTTTGAGGATAATCTTCGACATGCCCACATTGCTCGACATCTCTATAATCTGACGGGGAGTCATGGCACCACCATGCGAGTCTTTGATTACGCTTTGACCATATTCCATTACCGAACTTCCATTAGTAACAGCCGCGTTGATGTCATCAACGATGCCATCTTCAAGTGCCACCATCATTGAAATGGGCTTCATTACCGAGCCTGGCTCATAGCCGAGCACAGCATTGTTGCGGCCCTCGTAATAGTCCTGAAGTTTTTCGCTCCATTCCAGGTTAGATATGGCCTTGATTTCGCCGGTCTGCACCTCCATCAACACACAAGTGCCCCACACAGCATCGGTTTCTTTGCAAATCTTATACAGCTCATTCTCCACGATGTCTTGCAACTGCACATTGATGGTCGTGGTGATGTCATAGCCGGGCACTGCCGGTGTGCTCTCCCAGTCAACAATGCGATTAGTGAGCTGGATGCGGCGCTTCACGCCAGGCACACCATAGAGCAGTGAGTCGAGGGCCATCTCAAGCCCCGATCGGCCATGCTGTCCTTCCATGTTTTCTACCTCGCCCACATTGCCAATGCTTCGTGATGCCATCTGACCATAGGGTTTTACTCGCTTTACTACTGGGTCAGAATAGAAGCCGTTCTTATTCTTTGGCAAACTGAGGAACGGGAATGATTTAAGGCGCACAAACTGTGCATGTGTTAATCCGGTAAACAATGGATAGACTTTATTATTATGAGCTTCAAACTGTTTCATTAATTCTTTCTTCCAATCGCTGGCACTTTTCTTATTCTCACAGAAAGCCTGCAAACTATCGCATAGCACATCAACACTATCCATAAAACTACTGCGCGAAAAACCTTCACAGGTCCAGTCAATGCGCGCGGTATAATAATTCAGGTTTGCGGCAAGCACACTACCGTTATCCGAAAGCAAACGACCACGCTCAGGAGGCAAAATTGTCTCCTTTGTGAGGATACTGTCGGCTTTGTTGTTCCATTCTTTGGCATGCACAACCGAAATCTTAAACATGTTGTAGATAATCGCCGCAGTAAAAAGTAGGATTATTGATATCACAAAAAGATATCGAAGCAGGATGTGTTGTTTGTTGGAGGTCTTCATTGTGCTGTGAGCTTATAAGGTGGTTCTTTTGATAAATTAAGATCTATTCCCATCGAATCAACGTAGGTTTTCATCTGGCTTTCCAGAATGCGAGAATTGTAACGAGAGCTGGCATCAACAAAATCGGTGCTCGCATTGTTGAGCATCACCTTCATGCTGCCAAGTTTAGCCTTATCGCTCTGATACACATACTTGTTGGAGATATACATCAACATCATCACCGTGCCAGCAACCACATAAATCCAGTAGCGCTTGAAGAATCCAAGCGAGAGAAAAGAGCGACCCTGCAACAAGCGCTGTATCAGCACTATGGGGTTGAGGGTGAAAGCATCCTCATCTTTCTCTATTTTCTGTTTTTTCTTACTGTCTTTTGCCATATCGGTGATGTGATATATCTAAAAAATTTACAATCTTAAACTGATGAACTCTAAAATAACTATGAACTGTGAACTATAAACTCTGAACTTTTTCAGCAATGCGGAGTTTGGCGCTGCGTGAGCGTGGATTACGCTCCACTTCCTCGTCGCTTGCGACAATCACCTTGTTGTTGATAAGCTTCCACGGAGTATTAACCTTGCCAAAGAAATCTTTTTCAACTTTACCCTCCACATTGCCGCTGCGCATGAAGTTCTTCACTAAGCGGTCCTCGAGCGAGTGGTAGGTGATAATCACGAGGCGACCACCAGGTTTAAGAACCTCGAGCGACTGGTTGAGCAACCGCTTGAGGACGTCAATCTCGTTATTAACCTCGATGCGCAACGCCTGGAACACTTGTGCCAACTCTTTCTTCTCCTGGCTCTTGCGGATGAATGGCGATACCACCTCAACCAAGCGGCCTGTGGTGGTTATCTCACCAGCATTTCGAGCCTTGACGATAGCGCTCGCCATGCGGCGCGACTGCTTGAGCTCGCCATAGAGGTAAAGCACCGAGGCGAGTTGCTCTTCGTCATAGCTATTCACTATCGATGCAGCATCTACCTTGCTGTCGCGGTTCATGCGCATGTCAAGACGACTGTCATGCCTGAATGAGAAGCCGCGCTCACTATCGTCGAAATGGTGGAACGACACACCTAGGTCGGCAAGAATGCCATCTACCTCATCAACAGCGTAATAGCGCAAAAAATTCTTCAAAAATGAGAAATTGCTATGTACAAAAGTAAATCGGCTGTCATCCAATCTGTTAGCCCAAGCATCTATATCCTGATCTAGCGAGAAAAGACGACCTTTGTCACCCAACTTTTCTATGATTGCACGACTATGACCACCACCCCCGAAAGTGACATCCACATAGATGCCTTTAGGGTTGATATTCAACCCATTAATAGTCTCCTCAAGGAGTGCGGGTATATGATACTCTGTTGGGGTCATTTTACTCGTTTTTTAGTTGGAATTTTTCGGCTTTCGCTTTCAGGGTGTAAAATTACAAACAAAAACTGGAATTTACAAATCCAAACGGAAGAATTTTCATTTATTTATCAAAAAGTTATTAACAAGCCTGTTGATAAGTTGTTAAGCAGTTGATTATCAGAATGCTCTCTATTTTGCCAATATTTTTTGCTATTGTAAACTATTCCCATTTGAAAAGTCCAGCAAAAGGGCGTATTTAAGAGCTTGTTTTCGCTGTTTTTTTGTATAGATATACTGAATAAATTTTCACAACTAAAATATTTTATTTATATTTGCTCACTTTTTGATAAAGCACACAACCAAACTTACTATAAAAACCTATTAATTAACATTTTAAACCCAACCAAAAAAATGGCAAAAAACCGACTATTTGTTCTGCTTATGCTATGCATGAGTTTTGGATTGCTTGCGCAAGCTGCTCCAATCACCCAACAGCAGGCACAGCAGGAAGCCTCCAACTTCCTGCTCGGCAAGAAAAAAGCCAATTGCAACTTGAGATTTGCTGCTATTGGTAATCCCGCAGTTCAGGCGACAAGTACCAGCGAAGCAGCTTATTACGTATTTAATATTGGCGACAATCAAGGTTTCGTCATCGTCTCGGGTGATGACCGAATCAACCCTATCTTGGGCTTTAGTGACGAAGGCAGCTTCGACGAGGCTAAAGTTCCTGAAAACATGAAAAACTTACTCAATGAGTATGCAAAGCAAATCTCGATGCTTGACGAAGTTTCCAATATCAAGGGTGCTATTGCCGCTATAAAGAATGTGGTAGATACACGTAACTCTATCGCCCCACTTATTACCACCAAGTGGGACCAGGCACGACCCTATTGGAACAAGTGTCCACAGGTCAAGAACGAGGATGGAGAGTATGAGCCTTCCTATACCGGATGCGTGGCAACGGCCATGTCACAGATAATGAAATACTACAATTATCCAGCACAGACCACTCAGGTAATTCCTAGCTACCAGTATGGTTATGGCACTGGAAACATGGGAGAATATATCACCCAAACAACTGAGGACCTGCCTGTCACCACATTTGATTGGGCGCACATGATTGACAGCTACAACGGCAGCGAGGACCAGGTTTATACCGATGCCGTGGCAACTCTCATGCTATATGTGGGTCATGCGGCTCACATGACCTACGCTCTCACCGCTTCGGGCACTACCGACCCTTATATCCCCAAAGCATTCAACAATTACTTTGACTATGACGCACAGCTCGTTTATCGCAGCGACTATGATCAGCAAACATGGGAAGACATGGTTTATCAGGAGCTCGTTGCCGGACGTCCTATGGTTTACAACGGCCGTGCAGGCAGCGGCGGCGGTCACTCATTCGTGTGCGATGGCTATGAAATGGGCGATTACTACCACATCAACTGGGGCTGGGGAGGCCTGGGCAACGGATACTTCCAACTGGCAATCATGAATCCTCATGCCGCAGGAATTGGAGCTTCAACTAGCGCCGAAGGCTACAACATTGACCAGACTGCTATCATCGGTATAACCCCTGGCTACAGCGGTCAAGGCGAGGTGAACCATGTGCTCACAGTCTTTAATATGTATTACTCGGGCAATCGTGAGCTGGAACGTGGCAGCAATGGTTTCTCACTGTACAAGCGCCGTCAAGTGGTTGTAACTGCCGAAGACCACATCGATGATGGAACAAAATATGCACGTGGCATCGCTCTCTACGACAACAATGGCAATTTCATAGAAATGATCGCAAGCATGACTTACTACTCAAGTTCTCTTTCGGTTACCGACAAGTGGCCCGACAGCAACAGCTCTGAATATTACTACTTTGGCAAGAACATTTCTAACGGCAAGTATAAGATTGTGCCTGTATGCCAGGTGCAGGGCACCAGCGAATGGATCCCTATGCTTGAGAGCGACCGCTACTACATTGAGATGACCGTGACCGGCAACACAGCAACACTTGTTGACCACCCGCTCAACGACCTAACTGCCACTAACTTTGAGTTTACGGGTGACCACAGAGTGGGCGCTGCCGAGCAATGCCATGTCACTGTGCAGAACAACAGCGACGACCGCTTCTCGGGCAAACTTTATCTCTATGTTAGCAACGAGCAGATTGACGAGTATGGTGAATACACCACAGTGGTTGAGGCCGAGATTCCAGCACATGCAACCAAGGTCGTGACCTTCAACTTCACTCCACAAAACGCTGGCACTAAGACCGCTCAGCTGTCACTCTATGACAGCAGTATGGGAGGCGGTAAGATTCCAGGCACTGGCAGCGTCACTATTGCAGCAGCTCCAGCTGTTGTGCCTATGAACCTCTCGGTAGTGATTGAGGCCACTAACGCTGTTGATGGTATCATTTACGACTCTCATGCACGCTTTAAAGTTGATGTCACCAACAATGCTGACGGCGAGTTCAACCGCTACTTGCTAGCTCCTTTATTCATCGTTGAGGATGGCGCCGGCACTATGGTAACTTACCAGCAAACTACTCTGCGCATTCCTGCACATGAGACAGTTACATTGTACTACGACTTCGACAACCTCGCCTACGGCTCGACCTATGCGCTCAACATATACGGTCGCAACGAGAACGAACAGACGGTGAACCTTGTTGAACCCGGTCATTCTGTCTTCTATCAGGTGCAACGTGGTCTCGTAACTTGGGACGGCAGCAGCATGGTGGGCAATAGTGGCCCTGCAAGTGGAAACATCACCATTCCAAGCAATGCTCTCGCTGCTCGCCTAGAGGGACTCAGCATCACTAGCGTGACTCCAAGCGGCAACCCCAACACCATTTATTTCATCGGTGAAAACGAGGCAGTACCCGCTGGTCTTCAGGGTCTTAACGTAGTTAAGGGAAACGTGGCTCAGAACATCGTCCTCAAAGACGGCTACGGATACTTTACACCTCATAGCTTCACTGCCCAAAGCATCAGCTACGAGCGCACTTTCACCAAGGCTCGCCAGAACGGCATTGCCGAGAACTGGAGCACTATCGTGCTACCGTTTACTCCTTCCGCTTGCTCGGCAAGCAATGGTTTGTGGATTGAGCGCTTCGCTCAAGAAGAGGACGGAGAAGTGAGATTCGCTGGAGTTCAAGGCATCGAAGCCAACGTTCCTTACATCATCTCTATCGACAAGGCTGCCGACCTTATCAACATTCCTATCACTTGGAGCGCAAGCGATGCATTACTCAAAGCCGAGCCTATCGCTTACACCAGCGGTGAACAGTACCTGATGGCTGGCACTTTTGTTCAACAGAGCCTTGAGGACATCTACTACATTGACGCAGCTGGTGCAGTGGCACAATGGGGCAATGGCACCGTAGGTTCGTTCCGCGCCTACTTCAAGGAGATTGCAACTCTCGATAGCCACAACAACATCCTGCTTCCCGGCGAAGCTGGACAGCAGCAAGCAGTTCCTGGCGACGTTAACGGCGACGGCGAGGTCACTAGTGTTGACGTAACCGCACTCTACAACTACCTCCTCTCTGGCGACGACAGCGACATTGTAAACGGCGACCAGAGCGGCGACGGCGACATCACCACTGTAGATGTTACCATTGTTTACAACATCATGCTCGGAGTTCAGTAAAAACAAAACTCCCAACCAAATAAAAAAATGAGACTCGGGAAATCCTGAGTCTCATTTTATGTTCAGTATGTTGCGATGTTATCACAACAACAATCTGCAATGTCAAGCACTCTTAGAGTGGCGACGCTTGAATTCAATCACCTTGGCCATGACATTCTCCTTCTTCATCAGCACGACAACAAAGACCATAAGCAGCAATGTGCGATATATCACATTGTCAATGCTGTTGCCCCAGTCAACCAGCACGCTGGCCGTGTAAAGCACTGCAGTGAGCCCAACGTAGAAGCCTATCTCCTTCAATGGATAATCGATGGGATAATACTTCCTGCCCACAAAGTAGCACAGCACCATCGTCACCCCATAGCCCACAAAGCCGCCCCAGGCACACGCCATGTAACCGAAATGAGGCACAAACAGGAAGTTGATAGCCACAAGTATAGCACAGCCTATCAAAGAGAACCATGCACCCCAAATAGTCTTATCCACAAGTTTGTACCAGAACGACAGATTGAAATACACACCCATCATTATCTCAGCTGCCATCACTATGGGCACCACTTTCAAGCCCTCCCAATAGTCACGGCCTATGAGGTACTTCAGCACATCAATCCATGCTACCACCATTAGAAATGCCAGCAAAGTAAAGATGATAAAATACTTCATCGCAGCGGCGTAGGCCTCGCGGTTGTCCTTATCGCGGCTTTTGCCGAAGACAAAGGGCTCGTAGGCCCAGCGGAAGGCGTTGGTGATAATCGCCATAATCATCGCTATCTTGCAAGCCGCACCATAGATGCCTAACTGAGCGCGTCCGTTTGCACTATCGTCGATAAAAGGATACAATATCTTGTCGGCAGTTTGGTTGAGGATACCCACAACACCCAGCACAAGCAAGGGCCATGTGTATTCAAGCATTCGCTTAAGCAACTGCCTGTCAAGCTTGAATTCTATGCTCTTAATCTCCTTCCAGAACAGCAGTGTCACCAGGCCTGTGCACACCAGGTTGAGATAGAACGCATACCCCACGCCAATGCTTGGGTCATAGATTGTGCCTATAGCTGCGGGATACTTCTCATAGAGCCACGGCAACAGCAAGAAATAGATTAAGTTTAGAGCAATATTAAGAATGATAAACGAAAATTTCAGTGCAGCAAACTTAATGGGTTTGTGCTGGTAACGCAGATAGGCATAAAGTATCGATTGAATGGCATCGAGCGCTACCACTATCGCCATCACCCAAATGTAGCTAGGATGGTCACCATAGTCCATCGCTGGTGCAAGCCACGGCAACAACAGGAACACAAGCAGCACAAAAATTGCCGATACCGCTGTCACCGAGATGAAGGACGTGTTCAGCACAGCTTTGGGATTTTCGCCCTCTTTATTTGAGAACCTAAAGAAGGTGGTCTCCATGCCAAAGGTAAGGATGATGATTATCAAGGCTGTATAGGCATAGATATTGGTGATAATGCCATAACCACCCGATGAGGCACTAATTTTGGCAGTGTAGAGAGGCACTAAAAGATAGTTGAGAAAACGTCCCAACATTCCCGTCATGCCATATATTACTGTGTCTTTAGCTAAAGACTTTAAATTCGCCATAAACTATGAACTTTGAACTATGAACTTTGAACTAAAAAAGCGACTGCTGCCCATCGGCACGTTGTGGACGGTCGAGCTTCAAGTGGCTGAATGCCAAGTCGGTGGCAACACGACCGCGAGGAGTACGCTTGATGAATCCTTCTTTTATGAGGAATGGCTCATACACCTCTTCTATCGAACCAGCATCCTCGTTCAGAGCAGCTGCAAGGGTAGAAAGTCCTACTGGACCGCCACCAAACTTGTCGATGATGGTAGTCAACAGCTTGTGATCCACTTCGTCGAGACCATAAGTGTCAATATTCAGTGCCTCAAGGGCATATTTCGCTATGTCGCTATCGATCTTGCCACTACCCTTCACCTGGGCGAAGTCGCGCACGCGGCGAAGTAGCGAGTTGGCCACACGCGGTGTGCCACGGCTGCGCAACGCTATCTCGCGGGCTGCGTCGTCATAGATGGGTACCGACAACAATCGAGCCGAGCGCTTGATAATGCCTTCAAGCACCTCATGACCATAATACTCCAAATGGCAGTTGATGCCAAAACGGGCACGAAGTGGAGCGGTAAGAAGACCGCTGCGGGTGGTCGCACCTATCAATGTGAACGGCGACAGTGTCAATTGCACCGAGCGGGCGCCAGGACCTTTGTCTATCATGATGTCGATGCGGTAGTCTTCCATAGCAGAGTACAGATACTCCTCCACCACAGGACTCAAGCGATGAATCTCATCGATAAACAGCACATCATTCTCCTCAAGCGAAGTGAGCAAACCTGCCAGGTCGCCGGGTTTGTCTAGTACAGGGCCGCTGGTGACCTTGAAACCAACACCCATCTCATTGGCGATAATGCTCGACAACGTGGTCTTGCCTAGACCGGGAGGGCCATAAAATAAGGTGTGGTCAAGCGCCTCGCCACGCTGACGGGCGGCAGCGACAAACACCCTGAGGTTGTTGATAATACCCTCTTGGCCAGCAAAGTCGTCAAACCTCACTGGGCGCAAAGCCTTCTCAAAATCGCGGTCGCCTTGAGAGCGCTCCTGACGGATGTCGAAATCTTCGTTCATATACTCATGAGCAGTTATTGAATTGCAAAATTAGTAAAAAGTTTTCTGTTATCAAGTTTTTAATTGGTAGTTTTTATTTTTATAGATTTTACCCATGCACAAACGCCGTCTGAGTGGAAATCCACCAGACGGCGCAATTAGTTGAAATTCGTTATTTGTGAATTATTTCCCGAACTTGATGCGGAGTTTCTCAATCATGTCCTGAGTCATGGTGTCGAGGTCATACTCGGGCTTCCAATCCCACTCCACGCGGGCACAAGTGTCGTCGAGGCGGTTGGGCCATGAGTCGGCAATGCCCTGGCGCAATGGGTCGTCAATATATTCCATCTCAAAGTCGGGGATGTACTTCTTGATACAGTTGTAGATAATCTCGGGATCGAAACTCATCGACGCAATGTTAAATGAGTTGCGGTGAACGAGTCGATCGGGATTGGCCTCCATAATTTCGATGGCGGCACGAAGGGCGTCGGGCATATACATCATGTCCATAAACGTACCAGCCTTGATGGGGCACTGGAACTTTTCGCCCTTAACAGCGCTATAGTAGATGTCAACAGCATAGTCGGTGGTACCACCACCAGGAGGAGCAACATAAGAGATAAGGCCTGGGAAGCGCACCGAGCGGGTGTCAACGCCAAAGCGGGTGAAGTAGTAGTTGCTCAGCAATTCACCGCTCACCTTAGTAACGCCATACATGGTGCGGGGCTGCTGAATGGTGTCCTGAGGGGTGCCATCTTTGGGGGCGTTGGGACCAAAAGAACCAATGGAACTGGGGGTGAAAACAGCGCAGTTGCACTCACGAGCCACCTCGAGGGTGTTCATCAAGCCGCCAATGCCTATCTTCCACGCCAACAGGGGTTTGCTTTCAGCAACAGCCGAGAGCAACGCTGCAAGATTGTAAATAGTGTCGATGTCATATTTTTTCACGGCATCGGCAATCTGCTGCGCATTGGTGATGTCAACCACCTCTTTGGGACCTGTCTCAGCAAGCTCGCCTTTAGGTTCTGCGCCGGGGATATATCCGGCTACTACGGCATCGTTGCCATAAATGCTTCTCAGCTTCATGGTGAGTTCAGAGCCTATTTGCCCTGTTGACCCAATTACTAAAATATTCTTCATTTTGTATAAAAAAATAGTTGTTTTAAAGTTATGATTTGCAAAATTACTCACTAACAATCAAAAATAATAAAATTTCGGCAAAAAAATTGTTCTATGTCGCATTTTTTTTAGAACTTTGTGGGTATCGAATAGCAAACCAACCAAAATAAACAACTATTTAATCTTACAAAACTAACTATGTACGGCAAATTTCAAGAACATCTAACCAATGAGCTGGCTGCTATCAGAGAGGCTGGCCTGTACAAAGAAGAAAGACTAATCACCACAGCTCAAAAGGCTGCTATCAAAGTGAAACCTGACACCGATGTACTCAACTTCTGCGCCAACAACTACCTGGGTCTTAGCGACAACACTCGACTCATCAACGCTGCTCAGGAGATGATGGCTAAACGTGGTTTCGGTATGTCTAGCGTGCGCTTCATTTGCGGCACACAAGACATCCACAAGGAACTTGAAGCTGCCATTAGCGACTATTTCCACACTGAGGACACTATCCTCTACGGCTCGTGCTTCGACGCCAATGGCGGTCTCTTCGAGGCTCTGCTCGGTCCTGACGATGCTATCATCAGCGACGCTCTCAACCACGCATCAATCATCGACGGTGTGCGCTTGTGCAAGGCAAAACGTTACCGCTATGCCAATGCCAATATGGAAGAGCTCGAGGAGTGCCTCAAGCAGGCACAGGAGCAACACTTCCGCATCATCGCCACCGATGGCGTGTTCTCAATGGACGGCAATGTAGCTCCTGTTGATAAGATTGTTGAGCTCGCCGAGAAATATGACGCAATGGTAATGGTTGACGAGTCGCACTCAGCAGGCGTTGTTGGTCCTACTGGTCACGGCGTGGCTGAGCAGTTCAACCTCTACGGCAAAATCGACGTCTTCACCGGCACTCTAGGCAAAGCATTTGGCGGCGCTATGGGCGGTTTCACAACTGGACGCAAGGAAATTATCGCTATGCTGCGCCAGCGTTCGCGCCCCTATCTGTTCTCTAACTCAGTAGCACCAGTTATCGTGGGCGCTAGCCTTGAGATGTTCAAGATGCTCAAAGAGAGCAACGCCATCCACGACAAACTCATCGACAACGTAAACTACTTCCGCGACAAGATGATGGCAGCAGGCTTCGACATCAAGCCCACTCAGAGCGCCATCTGCGCCGTGATGCTCTACGATGCAAAACTCTCACAAGACTTCGCTGCTGCCATGCAGGAAGAAGGCATATACGTTACTGGTTTCTACTATCCTGTTGTGCCTAAGGGCGAAGCACGCATCCGTGTACAGCTCTCAGCTGGTCATGAGCGCGAGCACCTCGACAAGGCCATCAACGCATTCATCAAAGTGGGTAAAAAACTCGGTGTGATAAAGTAAAAGTATTTTCTTTTACATAGGTTTACAATCCCTCTAAGCAACAATTTGCTTAGGGGGATTATTCTTCTGAAACGAGACTTCGCCAGTTTTTTCACATATAAAACCACCCAAGGCACGCCTCGGGTGATTTTACGTTTTGATTTGGTATAATTTATATATTTCTATATAAATCAAATAGATAATCATTGCCCTTCATTAGCAAAAAGGCAATATTTTTTACAAAATTAATATTATTTCATAAACTAAAAAGCATTTTGCCAAAAAAGTTATTAACAAGGAACTTTTGCCGCAAGATGGTTTTCAGCATTTTCAGTTATCATCTAAGGAAAGGGTTATTAGAGAAAAGCAAGCGTGGTTGTTGTTCAGTATTGCGCCGCAAGCGCGGCGTTCAGGTGAGCGGCTAGATTTTAGGCTCTGGGCGGTCACGGGAAGATTGCGCTGGAAACAAAAAAAGAGACCCAGGAACTAGTTCCTGGGTCTCCATAGGGGGCGATTACCTACTCTCCCACTTTCGCAGTACCATCGGCGTGGTGAGGCTTAACTTCTCTGTTCGGAATGGGAAGAGGTGGGACCCTCACGCTATC
>JAEEGL013653385.1_pt1 | contig 50165 bp, 37 predicted proteins | sample 9134231 | NCBI WGS metagenome assembly JAEEGL01 (sample SAMN16246548, study PRJNA631951) | gut metagenome | biome: gut microbiome; feature: rumen; material: fiber-attached | host: Bos | place: Iran: Karaj | collected 2018-10 | reverse complement strand
TAAACGGGGCATTAAATATATATAGAAAAAGTAGCGTATGTGATATGGAAGTAATTTCAAATCTAATACGTAGAGGTGTGAGCACACCAAAACGACTTCAAATTATTTGAGGCGTTAAAAAAAGGAGCAATAAGCTCCTTGGGGTTGATTTATCAACCTTTGTTCTTATAACTTCTTAATAATTTCTTGAACTAAATTCTTTTCGTAAGTTAAGTCATCAGTAATTCTCTTACCATAATAATAAGAGCACATTAGACCAGGACCTACATTGACAGCATCTTGAATATATACTTCGTTTATAATTACTTCCTTTGGATGAATTTCTCTTTCAATAGCTTCCTTATAAACTAAAGCTTGCTTCATTCTATTTGTTGTTGCAACGAAAACAATTTGATCCTCAGGATTTTCAATTGTTGCCTTCATATATTCAATGAAGCCCTTAATTGCAGCCTTATCACCCTTAACCTGTCCTAAAACAGTAGTAAGACCATTTTTATCGAATTCGCCAAATGGCTTAATTCCAACTAATTGACCCATAAAAGCCTTAGCCTTAGAAATTCTACCCTTTGCGGCAACGAAAGATAAATCATCTAAGTAACCACATTGATGATAATTATACTTATTAGCTTCAACCCAGCCATATACTTCATCAATTGATTTACCTTCGCTTCTTAAGATAGAAGCTTGTACACAAATTAGACCGAATCCTGTTGTGAAACGTAGAGAGTCAACAACTAAAATCTTTCTATCTGGATATTTTTTTTCTAATTCAGCTTTAGCTTGGTTCATAAAATTATATGTACCAGATAATGCAGTAGAAATGCAAATTGCAAGAATATCTTTGCCTTCCTTTAATGTTGGTTCAAATGCTTCCTTGAATTCTTCAGGTGAAGCAGGTGAAGTAGAATAACCATTTGGATTCTTTCTTAAATCCTTATAGAAAGCATCCTTATCATAACCATCCCAGCTACAAATACCATCTTTTTGAGAACCATCTGGAAATGTTACATGTCCCTTAACACAATTAATATTGTATTTAGCTCTTAAATCATCTGAAAGATCACATGTAGCATCTGCAAATATAGCAAATTCATTCATAAAATTATCTCCTTTATTTAAAAAATAATACATAAGCATTTTACCATTTTTTTCGACTCAAGTCCATACGAAAACATAAACCATCCCTTTTTGTTTACAAAAAATTGAATTTTTGGTATAATTCAAACTGATTTTTAGGAGAGATATTATGAATATTTCAAAGATAAATGGTAAAATTTTTAAGAAAATGCTAATATCAGGTGCTAATTATTTAAGTCAACACGAATCAGAGGTAAATGAGCTTAATGTATTCCCTGTTCCAGATGGTGATACAGGTACAAATATGCTTAATACAATTGAAGGTGGCTTAAATTCATCAAATGATTCAGAAAACTTGGGTGAATTTATGCAATCATTATCAAAAGGGATGCTATTAAATGCTAGAGGTAATTCAGGTGTAATATTATCTCAGCTATTTAAGGGTCAGGCTTTATATTTAAAGGATTATAGTGAGGCTTCAGCAAAAACATATGCAGAAGCAATAGAGATGGGATATAAAACTGCATATAAGGCAGTAGTTAATCCAGCTGAGGGTACAATTCTTACTGTCGCAAGAGAAGGAGTAAGAATGATAATTAATGATATTGATGATAATACATCTATTAATTCATTAATTATGAAATTATTATTCCAAATGAAAATTGCACTAGATAATACACCAAACCTACTACATGTATTAAAGGAAGCTGGTGTTGTTGATTCAGGTGGAGCAGGCTTAATATTTATTTATGAAGGTATTAAGAAATTCTTAGATGATGAGGAAGTTTTAAGAAGCACTGGTCTTGTTTCTAAAAAGTCACTTGCTAAATCAAATAATTTTAAAGAACAAAATTTAAATGTAAAAGATTTATTTAATGAAAATACTATTCTTACATATGGATATTGTACTGAATTTGTTATGCAGCTACAGCCTAAGCTAAAGAATAAAACATTCATTTTAGATGATTTTATTTCCTTCCTACATCAAAATGGAGATTCTATTGTCGCAATACAAGATGATTTAATAGTTAAGGTTCATGTTCATACTAAAACTCCAGGTGTAATATTCAATGAAGCCCAAAAGTATGGAGAATTCATTACCTTAAAGAGTGAGAACATGAATATTCAGCATAATGAAACAATGACTATTAAGCCTAATAAGAAATTCGCAATAATATCAACTGTTGAATCAAATGAAGAGGATGAAATCCTAAAGAATATTCATGCAGATAAAACATTAAAAATGAGTGAAACATCAACAAATGATTTTATAAATGCTTTTAATTCAGTTAACGCAGATAAATATTTCGTCTTACCTAATGATAAGAATGTAGTACTTGCGATAGAGCAAGCAAAATCATTAACAAATAAAAATGTAGAAATAATTGATACAGCTAATATGGTTGAAGGCTATTTCGCATTAGAATCATTGATGCTTGAGGATTATGATACCCTAGAAGCAGAAAAAGCACTAGATTTATTAAATGAAGGCGCAAAGTCAGAAGAAGCAATTCTAATTGCTATCGCATCTAAGGATTCATTTATGAATGGTATTGAAATTAAAAAGGGTGATTTTATTGCAATTAATAAAGGTAATATAATTCTTTCTTCAAATGATTTATCTTATGTTGCATTAAATTCAATATCAAAGGTAAGTGATGATATATCTGCAGTATCATTATTCACAGGTAAAGATTTAGAAATTGATCCATATGATATCTTAGATGATATTAGTGATGAATATGGTATAGATGGTATTGTTTTAGATTCAAAGGACGAAAAATACATTTTAATGATAGGCGTATGTTAGAAAAAGATATTATATATGTTTATATATTTAGCACTAGTGATATAGATTTAGAATATGATATACCATCATTTTTATTTGATAAAATATCTAGATATAAGGATATCAATAAAAGAAATATAAAGCTTACTAAATATAATAGATTATTAAAAGAAATAAAAAAATTTGGGGTTGATACTTCCTCATTTATGATAGTTAATGGTAAACCACATATAGATGGTTTATATATATCAACATCTGATTCTAAATTATATTATGGCTTTAGCTTTTCATTAAATAACCATGGTATTGATATTGAAGAAGAATTAGAAGGAAAAAAGTATAATAACCTAGAAAAGTATTTAAGTAATATAAAATATGATAATGATATGGACGCAGTATTAAAATGGACATTTGAAGAAGCATATTCAAAATACTTAGGTACAGGTATTACAAAGGAATCATTAGAAGAAAAGAAGAATATTGATGATTTTTACTGGGTTAAAAAGGATAAATCTTATATTACAGTTTATAAGAAAAACTGTCTTTTACAATTAAGATTTATTATGACTAAAGGAGATTTAATATGCCAAGACTAAATGTTAATAAAATAGTTAATGATAGAGTTAGTGCATTAGAAAATTCAAATAAAAAAATGATAGATATCATTAATGTAATGTTTATGAATAGTGATTGGATATTTTCTGAGGATAACGATGGCTATAAAATTTATAAGCATACATTTGGTGAGGTATATAACAAGATATTAGATGTAGCATATTCTATTAATAATAGATATAGTACTTTAAAGGGTGAATATATTGCAATTGCGATGGAAAACTCACTTGATTTTGCAGTAGCATTATTCGCAATAATAATGAGTGGAAATAAGCCTTATTTAGTAAATTTAAGACATCCATATAAATTAGTAAATGGCTTACTAAATACATTAAATATTAAATATATCATTGGTAATAAAAAGATATATGAAGGGTATGAATTTATAGATATTAAAAGCTTAAATGATAAGGTAGAAGAAGACTATAAATTTAATCCTGAAAATGAATTAGCATTATCTACATCAGCAACATCTATGAATGAAAAGATCGTGTTCTTTAGTGGTGAGGAATTAGCTAATCAAATATTAAATTGTACTGACATTTTAAAGAACAATAAGCAAATTAAAATGCATTATAAGGGACAGTTAAAGCAACTTGTTTTCTTACCACTTTATCATATATTTGGTCTTGTTGCGACATTCTTATGGTTCTCATTTTTTGGAAGAACTATGGTATTCTTAAATGATTATTCATCAGATACTATTCTTTATACAATTAGAAGACATGAGGTTACACATATTTTTGCTGTCCCTCTATTCTGGAAGATGGTAGAAAAGGGCCTATTAAATGAGCTTAAGAAGATGGATGAAAAAACTATTAATAAATTCCATAAGGGACAAAATATTTGCCTTAAGTTACAACATCTATTCCCAGTATGGGGTGTTAAGAAATCTAAAAAGATAATGAAGAAGGTTACATCTAAATTATTTGGTGAATCTGTTCAGTTTATGATTTCAGGTGGTGCATATATCCATAATGATACCCTAAAATTATTTAATTCATTAGGATATCCACTATACAATGGATATGGTATGACTGAAATAGGTATTACTTCAGTTGAGCTTGGTGATTCTTATGATAGATTAAAGAATTCTATTGGTAAGCCATTTAAATCTATTGAATATAAAATAGTAGATAATATTTTATATGTTAGAGGAGAATCTATTTCTCATAAGATTATGGTTAATGGTGTATTAGAAGAGAATCAAGAATGGTTCAATACTAAGGATATTTGCCATACTGATAGTGATAATAGATATTATATTGATGGTAGATTAGATGATTTAATAATCCTAGATAATGGTGAAAATATTAATCCAGATGTTATTGAAAAGGAATTTGTAATAGATAAGGCTAAGGCTATATCTATAATGCTTATTGATAATAAGCTTTCTATTATTGTATCTATTGATTCATATTTACCTAATAATATCATCAATGATATATATGAAAGAATTAAGGATATAAATAATAAGTTAAATGCTTCAATAAGAATAAAGGATATTTATTTTACTTATGATCCAATAATGGCAGAAACCGCAATTAAGGTTTCAAGAGAATATTTAAGACGAAAGCTTAATTCAAACGAAGTTAAATTATATTTATATAATGAAATAATTAAAACTAAAGAAGAAGGACAAGAAGTAAGCAGGGAAATATTAGATAAGGTTAAAGATATTATTTCTAATTTATTATCTATAGAAAAGGATAATATTAAGGATAATTCTGATTTCTTCTTTGACTTAAATGGATCATCATTAGAATATTTTTCATTAATTTCTGATATTAATGAAGAATTTATGATTTCTATTCCATTTGAAAATGATTCAATGCATACACCTTATGATATTACTAAGGTAATTGAGGAGACTTTAAGAAAATGATGTTTATATTGTATGTATTAGGCTATATAATGGCTTGGCCATGCCAATTCATTTTCTTTAAGAAAAGAGTTTATTATGAGGACAAGAAGGAATCTAATAGATGGACTAGAGGTAAGACATTTATTGTTTCAAACCATACATCATTAATGGATTATATGGTTACAATATTTTTATTTCATTTTAGAAGAATTTTCTGTTTAATGAGTGAGCTTGTATTCTCACATGGATGGTTTGTATCAACATCAACTAAGATTATGGGTGGTATTAAGGTTGATAGAAGAAATTATGATTTCTCTTTTATTAATACTTCTTGTGATCTATTAGAAAAGAAAAAAATGCTTATTGTATATCCTGAGGGTAGAGTTGAGGTTGAAAAGAAGAAGCTATTGTATTTTCACCCAACATATCTACTTATTGCCTTAAGAAGCAATACTCCTATTACTCCAATTTATATGAATGGTGATTATGGATTTAAGAAAAGATGTCATATTGTAATAGGAAAGAAGATAAATTTAAGTGATTATTGTACAAGTAAGAATCCAACAAAAGAAGAATTATTAGAATTAAATAAGATAGTTACTGATAAAATGGCTTCTTTAGAAAAAATATGTCATGAAAAAATGGTATTAGATAAATATGGTCATGGCCCTAGATTAAAATATTTATTAAAGGATTTAGGAAGAGCAATTGCAAAGTTTATTTCTTTATTCTTTAAATTAAAATTTAAGGGAAATAAAAAGTTAAGGAGTGTTAAAGGTGGTGGAGTTGTTGTAATGAACCACCAATCATTTAAAGATCCTTTAATGATGTATAAGATATTCCCTAATAGAAGAGTTTATATATTAACTGCAGAGGTTGTTTTTGATGGCCATAAGGTAAGAAGCTTCTTTTTAAGGCAACTTGGTTGTGTTAGAGTAGATAGAAATATTTATGATGTTTCTGCGATGGAGCTGGCAGTTGATATTGTTAAGGCAGGTAATTTATTGGTTGTTTTTGCATCAGGTCATATTGATAAAGAAAACAATAGTCAATTTAAGACTGGTGCTGCATATATTGCATCACGTGCAGGTATGCCAATATATACTGTACTTAATAGAGTTTGTGGTAAAAAGAATGTTATCTATTTAGGTAAAAAATATGATACTATTGATTCTAATGGTAAAAGAATTAAATCTAAAGATTTGAAAATCATGATGGATAATATTCATGATGAATTATATAAGCTAGGTGATATTGATGGAGTTTCTAAATAAGGAAGCAAAAAAAGGAGATATCGTTAGGGTTTTAATTAAGGATAAATATCATCACTATGGTATATATATTGGTGATGATAGAGTTATTGAATTTGGCTCTAAGAGGGATATTTTTCAAACATCAAAAGAGAATATTAGAGTAAAAGAGGTTAGTGTTAAGGAATTCTTAGATAATGGATATCTTGAGGTTTCTTCATTTTCTATTTTTGAAAAGCTAAAGAAGAATAAGCCAGAAAAGATAGTTTCTTTAGCAAAGGGAAGAATTGGTGAAGGTGGTTATAATATAGTAGAAAATAACTGTGAACACTTTTGCTATGAAGTGGTTTTTAACCGTCATTATTCTAGTGAAGCTGAGCTTTATAAAAAGAAATAGAAGACTTACTAAGGGAGAATGATAATTTTGGACATTCTCCCTTTTAAAATGTAAATTTATTTGTTTAAAAAGTGGAAAAATTATAATATAATAATATTATCAATTTTATATTTAGAGAATGATAAATTGATTGTTTTGTTTAAAATTTTTTTATTTTTAAGACATGAAAAGGAGAAAATATGAAAAAGAAAATTTTAACTGGCTTAGCTGCAGTAGCATGCGGATTTGGTATGCTTGCAGTTACATCTTGTGGAAACTCTGATTCTGTAAAGGTTGGTTTTATTTGCTTACATGATGAAACTTCAACTTATGATAAGAACTTCATTGAAGCTGCAAAGGATGTTTGTGAAGAAATGGGTGTTGAAGCAGTATTCAAGACTCAAGTTGAAGAAGGTGCTGAATATGATGTTGCAGTTGAATTAGCTGCAGACGGATGCAAGGCAATCTTCGCTGACTCTTTTGGTCATGAAAGTGGTATGGTTAAGGCTGCAAAGGAATATGATTCAATTCAATTCTTCCATGCAACTGGTACTAAGGCTCACACTGAAAAGTTATCTAACTACCACAATGCATTCGCATCAATCTATGAAGGTCGTTATTTAGCTGGTATCGTTGCTGGTTTAAAGATGAACGAAATGATTAAAAATGGTGATATTCAAGCTGATGAAGCAGTAATGGGATATGTTGGTGCATATAACTATGCTGAAGTAGTATCTGGTTATACTTCATTCTATTTAGGAGCTAAGTCTGTTTGTGACTCTGTAACTATGAAGGTTAGATATACTAACTCTTGGTTCTCAGTTGAAAAGGAAGCTGCAGCTGCAACTCAGTTAATTGAAACTGATGGCTGTAAGTTAATTTCACAACATGCTGACTCTCAGGGAGCTCCTGGTGTTTGTGAATCTAAGGGCGTTCCAAACGTATTCTACAATGGTAACAATAGTGCATCTGCACCTAATACATATTTAGTTGCATCAAGAATCAACTGGAGACCTTTCTTCACTGATATGGTTAAGACTGTAACTGAAAATAAGGAAATGGATTATGACTATGTTGGTACTATTGCAACTGGTTCAGTTGAATTAATGGAATTAAACACTAATCTTGCAGCAGAAGGAACACAAACTGAAATTGATGCAGCAGTTGAAGGCTTAAAGAATGGTACAATTAATGTATTCGATACTGCTAATTTCACAGTTGGTGGAGAACATTTAACATCTTATACTGTTGCTGGCTTAAAAGATGGTGAACCTGAAACTAACGTTATCGTTGATGGCGTATTCAAGGAATCTTTCTATAGAAGTGCTCCTTATTTCGATATCAGAATTGATGGTATTACTGAATTAGCTTAAGATTGTTTTTAAATCGTTATGTAGTATAATAATTATAAGGCGGAGTTAAATCCGCCTTATTTGTAATTTTAAAAAAGTGAGGTACGCTATGTCTCTTTATGCATTAGAACTAAAAAACATAACAAAGACATTTGGATCCGTTATCGCTAATAATAATGTTTCTCTTAACGTTAAAAAAGGAGAAATCTTATCTCTTTTAGGTGAAAACGGAAGTGGTAAGACTACTCTTATGAATATGATTTCTGGTATTTATCACCAGGATTCAGGAGAAATATTAGTAGATGGCGAAGTTGCAACAATTGCATCACCAAAGGATGCGTTTAATTATGGTATTGGTATGATTCACCAACATTTTAAACTTGTTGATGTATTTACAGCAGCTGAGAATGTAGTTTTAGGCACAAATGATAGAATTTCTTTAAAGAAGGCTAACAAGATTGTTGCTGAAATTGCAGAAAAATACGGATTTGAAATAGATCCTAAGAAAAAGATTTATGATATGTCAGTTTCTGAAAAACAGACAGTAGAAATCATAAAGGTTTTATATCGTGGTGCAAATATTCTAATTCTAGATGAGCCAACTGCGGTTTTAACTCCTCAGGAAATAACTAAATTGTTCAATGTCTTAAAGTCTATGAGAGAAGATGGTAAGTCAATTATCATTATTACTCATAAACTAAATGAGGTTATGGAATTATCAGATAGAGTTTCAATCCTAAGAAAGGGTCAATATATTGGTACAGTAAATACTAATGAGACTAATGAAACCCAATTAACTGAAATGATGGTTGGTGAAAAGATTGAATTAAAAATTGATAGAGTACAATCTGAAGTAAATGTTCCATTACTTGAAATAAGAGATTTAACAATTAAAAAGGACGACGGAAGTACTGCAATAAATAATGTTTCATTCTATATTCGTGGTGGTGAAATATTAGGTATTGCTGGTATTGCAGGATGTGGTCAAAAGGAACTTTGTGAAGCAATAGCTGGCTTAAGAACTGTTGAGTCAGGACATATTATTCATAAAGAAAAAGACATTATTAAAATGAAGCCTGCTGAAATCATTGAAGAAGGTATATCAATGTCTTTCATCCCAGAAGATAGATTAGGTATGGGATTATGTCCATCATTCTCTATAACTGATAACATGATGTTAAAGTTATATAGAAATGGTAGAGGTATATTCTTCAATAGAAGAGCTGGTAGAATTGAAGCTAATTCATTAATTGAAAGATTAAATATCGTAACTCCATCTTCTGAAACACCTGTTAGATTATTATCAGGTGGTAATGTTCAAAAGGTATTAGTAGGTAGAGAAATTGATTCAAATCCTAATGTTGTTGTAACAGCATACCCTGTAAGAGGTCTTGATATCAACTCAGCTTATGCAATTTATGATATTTTAAATGATCAAAAGAAAAAGGGTGTAGGTATAATGTTTGTAGGTGAAGACCTAGACGTTATGCTTGCATTATGTGATAAAATTCTAGTATTATGCCATGGTGAAGTAATGGGTGTTGTACATGCTGCAAAAACTACTAAGGAAAAGTTAGGATTAATGATGACAGGTTCTCTTAACCTTCTTAAGGAACAAGCTCATAGACCTTGGGGTAAAGCTAAGGACTCTTCATTAACTGAAGAGGAATGGGAAAACCTTGATAAGGAAGAAAATGCAGAAGAATCTTTAGAACAACAAGATGAAAATAAAGAGGAGGTAAAATAATGGAAAATACATTAAAAACTCCTAAAGCAAAAACTAAAAAGCAGAAGAAGGAACCTCTATTCCATGTAATTAAAAGAGGTCATACTCCAACTTGGATGTCAATTTTAGTCAGAGTTGCTGCAATATTATTAGCATTTATCGTTTCAGCTATATTCTTGGCTATAACAAATAATGTTAGTGTTGGTAAATTCTTATTTGCAATGTTTACAGGAAATTTTGGTAATAGTGCGAAAGTGTTTAATACTTTAACAGATTTTGCAATCCTTTTAGGACTTGCGATAGCATTGATACCTGCATTTAAGATGAAGTTCTGGAATACAGGTGCTGATGGACAAGCTTTAATTGGGGCATTAGTATCATATGTTATAGCATATAATTTTCAAGGTAAGGTTCCAAATCCTTTAATAGTAGTATTATGTATATTAGGTGCAATTGTTGCAGGTGTAATATTTGGAGTTATTCCAGCAATATTTAAAGCATTCTTTAATACAAATGAAACATTATTTACATTGATGATGAACTATGTTGCAATTCAATTTGTATTGATTGCTTGTCATACAATTGGTGCAACAAATAATTATAATTTATTTGCACTTACTGGTGGTATTCTTGAACCATTAAAGGTTGGTGTAGGTAAGTTAAATTTAGTTGCGATATTATCAATTCTTATATTATTCCTAATTGTTTCACTTTATTTAATTAAAACAAAGCATGGTTTCGAAATTAGTATTATTGGTGAATCAGTTAATACAGCAAAATATGTAGGTATTAATGTTAAGCTTTCACTAATTAGAACAATGGCTATATCTGGTGGTATTTGTGGATTTGTTGGTTTCTTAATATTAAATACTACAGGTTCACATACTCTAACAGCAAATACATTAGGTGGACTTGGATTTACTGCAATTATTGTAGTTTGGTTAGCTAATTTCAATCCGTTCTACACATTATTAACTACATTCTTAGTTGTATTCTTAAAGAGAGGTACAAACGCATTAAATCTTACAAGTGCATCAGCACCTAGTGCTGTAATTGCAGTTTTCTTCTTCTTTATTATTGGTATTAGCTTCTTTGCTACATATAAGATTGTTGCAAGAAGAAATGAAGAAGGAAAGATTGATAATAAGTTTGCTTGGTTAATGCATGTTATTACTTACTATCCTGCTACATGGATTGAAAAGTTAAATAAAAAGATTGGTGATTTCTTCAATGTTACATTCAAAAATAGAGTTAAGAAGGATACAAAGGATGTAATAGAAGAATTACCTAAGAGTCAAGAAGCTTCACTTGATATCAATGAAACATCTAGTGTTTCTGAAATTGGTACAAATGATGAAGTAAATTCATTCTCTAATATAAATCTTGACGATATAAAAGATGATAATGAAGTTCAAAATGAAGAATCTTCTTTAGATAAGGAGGTCCAAGAATAATGGTAGCTTATATTATCTTATCAATTAAATTATTCTCAGTATTCTTATTTGGTGCCGCTGGTGAAATTATTACTGAAAAGAGTGGTCACTTAAACTTAGGTACACCAGGTGTTATGTGCTTTGGTGCTGTAGGTGGCGGATTAGGTATTTCAATTTATTGTTCATGGGTTGGTGGCCCAAATAACGCAAACGCAATACTTGTTGTTTTATTTGGTATAGTATTCGCATTATTATTTGGTGCAGCATTAGGTTTATTATACAGCTTCTTAACTGTCACAAGACGTGCAAACCAAAATATTACTGGTTTAGCTTTAACAACATTTGGTGTTGCTTTAGCTGATATGGTAATTAATATGTTTGATAGAACTTGTATTCCACAAGTATCTTCATATTTCACTACAATCTTAAATCATTTTATCCCTGAGGCTAATACACCAGACGCTGTAAGAATATTTTTCTCACATGGTATCTTAGTTATTTTAGCAGTTGTTATTGCAGTTTTAGCATCAATTGTTATGAAGAAAACTAAGGTTGGTTTAGCATTAAGAGCTGTTGGTGAAAGCCCAGCAACTGCAGATGCTCAAGGTATTGATGTAGCTAAATACAAATATGCAGGTACAATGATTGGTTGTGCTATATGTGCATTAGGTGGTCTATCATACATTATGAATATTGGTAATGGACAGTTTGACCAAGCAGCTTCAATTGAAAACATTGGTTGGTTAGCTGTTGCATTAGTTATTTTCTCTGTATGGAAGCCAAATATTGCAATATTAGGTTCATTGATATTCTCATTCTTATATCAATTACCTCAAGCACTTGTAATAGATACAGTTACAACAGATGCGTTAAATATGCTTCCTTATTTAGTAACAATTATAGTTTTAATTGGTACATCAATTGTAGGAAAGAAGAATATTCAACCACCACTTGCTTTAGGTATTAATTACTTTAGAGAAGATAGATAATAAAAATGCAGGAATTAATTTTCCTGCATTTTTTTGGCTTTTATATATTCACTAAAAGTTATTATTTTAAATTTTTTTCTTTTTAAAAATTGAATAATTCTTTTAATTTTTCTTAAATAATTAAATCTACCGGCATGTATATAAAGCCATTCTCTTTTGTTTATGTTTTTAAGTTTAGGTAAGATGCTATGACATAACTCAAATGGATGACAATAGAATAGGTAAGAGTCAGTTTTTCTAAAAAATTTAAGTAGATAATATTTCATTACGAACCAAGGAACAAGTCTAATATATCCACCACCACTTATTGGCATGTGGCCTCTATATGCCTTAACCTTTGCAAGTGAAAATTCATAGAAGTAATCATAATGGTGTATTAATGTAGCATCTTTAGTATAGCTATCTAATGATATGCCACCACTTTTTAATGCTAGATGGAAGGATAGGTCAGAAGAATCATATATAAATCCTTCCTCCTTTAATATTTCTATTCTTTCATCATTAATTCCAAACATAGGAGCTCTATATCCTATGACCTTAGTATTAAATACATTTTCTAAAATTTTTTTACCTTGTCTTATTGATTCTCTAAATTCGTCATTAGTCATATCCATAGGAGATCTATGGTTTAGGCCATGTAGTCCTATTTCATGTCCGTTTTGTAAAGCTTTTTCTAATATATCTTTACATATTGGTAAGCTTGTAACAGTAACAAAGAATGTTGCTTTAATATTATATTTATCCAATAATTCTATATAGTATTTTAATAATTCTTCATAGGAATACTTTGAATTATAAGGATTACCCTTATTATATAAAATTAATGAATCATATAATGATTCTACATCCATAGAAAAGAATGCATACTTATCCATTTATGCCTCTTAAGAAATCTATTATTTCTTCATCATATTTTTCTTGATTGTTAATTCTTATATGAGAATGTGCTCCCTTATCAAACCATACTAGCTTTTTATTAGGAGAAGAAGTCATTTTATCAAAAGTAAGCTGCGCTTTTTCTGGGATGGAGAATTTATCCATTTTAGAATGAAGCATTAAAACTGGAATTTTAATTTTATCAGCAAGATTATATGGAGTAAATTTATTAATATTTAATCCTGCATCCTTTGATACCTTATGTAAGATGAAGTTTGCACAAGGGAATGCGTTATGTCCTGTGTCTTTAATATGTTTTACTAATGTAGATTTGAAATCCTTATATAGTCCATCAGTTGTTAAAGATTTAACGTATGAAGGACATTCTTCATCAGTTATTGCATAAACTAATGTTGCTGAACCAATACAAATACCATGTAATACAATTTCGTCCATGTTATATTCATCATGTAATATTTTGATCCACTTTAATACATCCTTATATTCCTTTAAGCCAAGGTGGTTAATTTTACCTTCGCTATCTCCATGGGCTCTAGTTTCAATTGATAATATATTATAGCCAGCCTTAATATAAGGGTTTGTGTAATATAATGCATAAAGGCTACATTCAGCTCTACCTGCACATAATACAACTGCTCTTTTAAAACCAAAGTCATAATAGTCAGCATATAAATTTAGATTATCATTTACCATATGAAGCTTTTGATGCTTATCTTTATTTTCTGAAGCAAATTTTAAGCTATAGTCAAACATTATAACTTGTTCTTCATTAGTAGTATCACTACATTCTCTTGCCCACTTTTCTTTATTTATTCTAACGAATTGTTTTAAGTATACCTTCTTAGATACCTTATAAGGTATTATAATTGCAGGCGCAATTAAAGCTGAAAGTAGAACAACAACACCAATTATTATTAAAATTATGTATAACTCTTTCATATTAATCTCCTTGAAAAATCATAATAATATTATCAAATTTACAAACATTTTTCAATGTTATTTATATTTGATATAAATACAGTAATTTGATATAATTACTCTAAAGGTGTTTATATATGGATGAGAAAAAATTAGGGCTTGCGGTTGTAATACCTGCATATGAGCCAGACGATAAATTAATAGGCTTAATTAATGATTTGAATTATGAATTTTCAAATTTTTTAATCGTTGTTGTAAATGATGGTTCAGTTAAAGAAGAATCAAAGGAAGTATTTAATGTTGTTAAAACACTAGAAAATACTCATCTTATTTCATATGAAGAAAACAAGGGGAAAGGACATGCTTTAAAGGAAGCATTTAAATATATCTATACTTTAAATAAAGAATATGTAATTGTAACTGCTGATTCAGATGGACAGCATCATCCAAAGGATATAAAAAGAGTATATGATTTTTATATGAAGAACCCAGGCATGTTTATTCTTGGAAGTAGAAAATTTGAAGGTGATGTCCCTAAGAAAAGTAGATTCGGAAATGATGTATCAAGAAACATTACTAGATTTATATTTAGTGAAAGAATTTATGATACACAAACAGGACTTCGTGCATTTTCATCAAATTTAATTAATTTCATGCTATCAATTAAAGGTAATAGATATGAATATGAAATGAATATGCTATCAGAGGTTATTCGTGCTTCAATTCCAATTAGAGAAATTGCAATTAAAACGATTTATATAAATGAGAATAAAGGAACACATTTCCGTCCTGTAAGAGATTTCTTAAGAATAACATCTTGTCAATTAAAATACGTATTACCAATATTAATATGCCTAGCTGTTAATTCAGTATTGTTTGCATTACTAAGATATTTCTTTTACACATATCTAAACATTGATGGAATATATTTAGTATTTGTATCACTTGTTGCTGGATTATTTACAATGCTTACAGGATTAATAGTAGATGGATTTGGTTTATGCTATGGCAATAAATATATTTTAAAAAGAAAAGATTTACTTGCAAATTATATTATTAGGTTCATGATAATAATAGTTTTAGATATTATATTTGTTGAAGTATTTTCTAGAGCGTTTAATTATGATCAATCATATATCCCTATTGCGAAATTATTATCTGATATTTGTCTTGCAGTAATTATTACTTTACTAAATATTATTTTTTGTCACAAATCAAAATTATATGAAGGAGAAATCTAATGAAGAAGTTATATGTTGTAGGAGATTCTACCTTATCATCATTTAATGATACAAATTATTATTATCCAAGATATGGATATGCTACTAAATTAAATGAATATTTTGATCTTGAGGTTATTAATTTAGCATTATCTGGTCGTTCATCTAAATCATTTTTAAAGGATGATAATTATAAGACTCTTGTTGATGGTATTAAGGATGGAGACTTATTATTAATTGGATTTGGTCATAATGATGAAAAATTTGATGACCCAATGAGATTTACTGATGCGAGATTACCTTATACTAATTCTAGCTCATTTGGTTATTATCTAAATGAATATTATATTAAGCTTGCAAGATCTAAAGGTGCAACACCTATCCTTGCAACACCTATAGTAAGAATAACTAAGGATAAATATGAAGGTAATGCTATACATGATACATTGTATGGAAATTACCAAGAATATGTCATAAATTTAGGACGTGAATTAGGTGTAGAGGTTTTGGATTTAACAAGTGAAACATTAGAATTTGTTAAGAAGCTATCTTTTAATGAGATAATGCATTATCATGCAATTACAAATGGAGTTAAAACTATGGATGGTATCATCATACCTGATGAAAAGGCAGTTGATTTAACTCACCTTTCTTGTCTTGGCGCAAGACAGGTTGCATATATTATTGCATCATTAGTTAAGGATTCAGGTTCAGTATTAGAAGAATATTTAAAAGAAGATATTAAGGAACCAAATATATCTGAAATTAAAATGAATCCATTATTTAAATTAAGAGAATATGAGGCTCCGGATTTAAATAATTATAATCCACCACTTCATTTAAAATGTGGTAACGGATATTATGGTACAGCATTCGGTGAATGTGAAATATCACCTTTAAAGGAAGATTCAAGCTATAATGCATACCTAGATAAGGATAATTCATTTATCATTGGTAATAAAACATTATATGGTAAAATTAATTCATCAAAGGATGTAATGTCTTTTGTTTTCAAGAAAATTGATGTTAAAAAGAATTTCAAAATGAAAGGTGATATAGATGTTTTATATATTGAGCCTGCATCACAGCAAGCATTTGGCTTAATATTAAGAGATTCATGTTATATAAACCAAAAGGAAAATGATGTTACTATTGCAACACCATATATTGCATCTGGCTTATGTACTGCATCTGATGTTACTCATATAAACTTTTATAGACCTTCATCAACATTAATTAAATTCACAAATGATTCATTTATAGGTTATCCAAATAAAAATATAAAATTACATTGTGAAATTGAAAGATTAGGTCAAACAGTAAATATTAAAACTGTAGTTGATGGTAAGGAATACAATGAAAACTTTGTTGATTTTGATTTAACATCAATTGATAAGGATTTCTTATATTGTGGATTCTTTGCTGTAAGAGGAGTTTTAATTAAGGTTACAAATTATGAATTTGAAATGTTAGGAGATGCAATTCAAGCATAATGGATGTTATATCACTTACTTCTTATAAAACTAAAGATGATATAATTATAAAAGGAGACAAGATAGATGTTTCTTTAAGAGATAATCTTAAGGGATATCTATCTTTACTTTTAAATGATAAGGATTTTTTATCTTTTGATAAAAAGATATTTAAAATGTCTTATGTAAAATTAGGTAATAGCTATTATATTATTAATGTATTACCTAAGGGATTATCAATAGAAGGTAATATGGAATATTATGTAAATATTATTGATAATAGTATCTATAATATTAATCCATATTATTTAATTGGTTCTGATATTTTTATAAATGAAGAGATTAATACATTCTTAAATGATGATATTATAAATTATTATTTTAAGGATGAATATGTAATACCGTTTAATACATTATTACAATTAATCTTAGATTATAAGGATTCTGATAAAGTAATAGTATTTACTGATAAGCTTGATAATATCCCATTTTGGTTTCATATGATTGCATCAATAATACCCTTATATGATATTAAAGATTTAACAATGTCATATGGTGGTGAGATAGATGGATTAAGAAATTATTCTAAAATAATATATCAAGGAAGCTTCGATGTAAAAAGAGATTCTGATACATTATATATTGACTTTGTTAATAATATTATGCCTGATGTTTTTATATCTAATTATGTTAAAACATTAACTGATAAGATAAGAATATCACTTGCTGAAGCAATGGAATTTAGAGAGCTTGTATCAAATCTTTCTTATAATTATCATCTTCCACTTGATAGAGCATTAAATCTATATTATTTTAAGAATTTAGAATTATCTAAAATATCCTCATCTAAGGATATGTCTTATGCAATAATTGATTCTAAATGTGATGTAGATAATATAACTATTGCAAAAATGTTATATGTTACAATGAAAAAATATAATATAGATTTAGATATATTAGAAATATTTAGGTATGTATATAAGTATAATCCTATATCACATGATTATATTATAGAAGCATATTTCCATAATCTATCTAAATTCCAAATAGATATTACAGGTGAGGTTTTAACTACCTATACTAAGATTAAAGAGACTATTCCATTTGATATAATAGAATATAATTTTTATTTAAAAAGACATAATATGTTTTCTAATAAAGTATTAGATTATAAGTTCCCAATGTCACTTGGGTACCTACTTTCTGCGACTATATTAGAGGACAATAAATATAATAATATATCATTAGTGCCTAATAGTGATTTAGAATATATATTAACTGATTTAATAATAGAATGTGATAAGGTTAATTTAAAAAAGTTTTTAGATTTAATTGATTCTTATAATTCATATGCTAAAAAAAGAATTATATACAAAGTATTAAATGATATGGTATCAAAGGAGCATAGAACATTTGATAAAATAGGTATAGATTTTAGCTTTGATATATTAGAAGAGATGGATCCTAAGGATTCTATTGAGGTTCTATTTAAGGCATTAAGAATGGTTATAAGTCAAAATGAATTATTTAAATGCTATGCAATACATGAGGAAAAAAATAAAAAATATTATACTGAATTAAGGAAATTAATTGAGAGTGATAAAAGATTTAATGGCTTCTTATCTAATACAGATTCTAAGAAATATTCTATGGAAGAAAATGTTAGCCTAACATTTTTAGATGAGGTTTATAATATCTATTATTCAAATCCATTAAATGATGATGATTATGTGTTTAAGGATAAATTATTCCAATATATAGATAATATTAAGGATGATAGTAATAAGGTTAAGGCTTTAATATCATGCTATCAAAGATATTTTAAGGATAAAAATATATCTTTTAAATCTAATAAGGATTGTATTAGAAGAATAAGCCAGGAAATATATAAATATCCTTATGAATTATTTATTAATGATTCCCTATATTATAAGGAATTAGTCTCTATTGCAAATGACCTAAAGAAGGATGAAGAGAATGCATTAGTAATATTTAATTTAGTTACTTTAGGCTTAAAATTAAAAAGAACAATAGATGATAAAATCTATAGAGAAGATTTTTTTAAGGTATATTTAGATAAAAAGTTTATTATTGATGATAGATATAAGGATTATTTTAGTGAGGCTTATATCAAATATTTATTTGATTCATTTAATCTATATATTATTGATAATACTAATTTTAATGATATAGTTATTATCCATCATAATATATATAATTCAATCATCAAAAACGATGTAGTTAAAGACTATATGATAAGTTATTTATCTAATAAGGATAATATAAAATCATTATTTATATTCTCTTATGTTTCACTATATTCAAATAATAATTATAGAGCTATTTTTAATAGTTCTATTAGTGAATATAAGAATAAAAATTTAAAAGAATTTATAAATGCAATATCATATTATGATATTAAAGAGGAATATAAAAATAGATATTATTCTTATATAATTGAATTGCTAATAAAAAGAAGCAATAAATTAGTAGGATTATTTTATAAAATAAAATACCGTAAATTATTAGGATAGATGGTAATGTTTTTATGAAAAATGTAAAACGATTTCAAAAAATATGTAAGCGATATACATTTTAAGCTGTAATACCCATTTTTCGTATTGACATTATTGTTAACATTGTTGTATAATTCTTACTAGATAAATTGTGTTTTTATGGGACTACTATCGAAACATAATTTTAATATTTCTAAGAAATGCTTAGGTTACAGGAGGAAGTATTTTATGGGTTTAGCTAAAGGATTTCGATTACTGAATTTAATTTTGCTAGTAGTAGCAGCAGTATTAATGCTTGTTACTCCTCTATACTATAATACACAGCACATTGTATTAACAGTTAAGAGTGGTGATAGTTATATTGAACCTCAAACTTTATACAATGCGTACGCAAGTGAGGCAGACAAAGTAGACTATGAATTAATTGGTCTAGGAAATGAATATGTAATTATTGATAGCGTTGAAATGGTTAATGATTCAGAAACTGTTGATGTTGTTTATCAAGAAGTTAAAGAAACTAAGACAACAATTGATGGTACAGAAGTTTCAACAGAAACTACAGTAAAGACAACAACTCAAGAAACTGTTACAACAAAGGTTTATAATGTTGTTGCATCAGCTTATGATGAAAATGATTCTGTTTTCTTAACTTATCAATTCCAATTAAATGATAAGGATTATGAATTAATTGGCGGCATTCAAAAGGGCGACAAGTTCTATTTAGGTGTTAAGTCAGTTTCTTCTAAGTATGAAATTCCTTCTGATTCATTAGTTCAAAAGTATGCTGGACGTGATGAATTAGTTAGATATCAAACTGTTACAGGTGCAGCTGCATTATTCTCTGGTGATAACAGTGGTAAGACAAATGCATTCTTATTCTTATTCGTATCAGTTGTTTCTGGTGCAGTTACATTATTAGTTTCATTATTCTTAATGAATAAGAGAACTGAAGTTATTGCAGCAAATGTTATTTCTGCATTATTCGCATTAGCTAGTGGTATTTTCGGAGTATTATTATTCGGTAGCTTAAGTGCTAAATATTCAATTAAGTATGTTGAAGTTGGCGGATTAGCAATGGCTCTATTAACTATGTTAGTATTAGCTGTTACATTAGTTGTATCATTAATTGGTGCAACATCAGCAATGAAGTCAAGAGAAAAGAAGTTATTTGGTAAGGTAATGACAACTGTATCAGCAATTTCATTATTTGTTGTATTCATTATGCAATTAACTGCAGGTTCTGCATCAGTTGTACCTGGCTATATGTTCTTAATCGGTTTAGTTGGTGCATTAGCTTGGAGCATCGTAACTATCGTTGTATTCGCTAAGAACACAAAGAACGATAAGTTAAATGAAAATGGTGTTGTTGAAGAAGATAACACATATGTTGATCCAAATGCTCAACAACCTACAAATGAAGAATAATATTAATAAATAAAACCACCTTCTAGGTGGTTTTTTTTATGGCTGGTTCATGATAGACGAACCATTTTTTTATTAAATATTCAAAAAATAGCTTATTTTACGAACCTTTTACTGCAAGTTTAATATCGTATTAATAGTTCATATTAAATCATAAAATATAAATGATTTAAGAGGTGATACTATGATTTCTTTAAAAGATAGCTATTATAATGAAGTAAGTAAATATGATTTATTAACTAAGGATGAGGAGACAAGCTTATTTAAAATAATTGAGGATTCTTTAAATAATGAATCTAAAGCATTTGCAAAAGATAAGGCAAGAGAAAGATTAATATTATGTAATCAAAGATTAGTAATTGATTGTGCAAATAAATATATGAGAAGTGGTATTGATTACTTTGATTTAATACAAGAAGGTAATATGGGACTTATTAAAGCTATTGATGAATTTGATTTAAGTAAAGGCTGTAGATTATCTACAACAGCTGTTTTATGGATTTCACAGTCCATAAGAAAGCTTGTTTCTGAGGATGGAGCAATAAGAATACCATATAACCAAAATGAAAATATTAAAAAGCTAAATAATGCAAAAATGGAATATAAGAATATTAATGGCATTAACCCATCAGATGATGAATTAGTTTTAAAAACAGGATTTGATCATGATCGAATTAAAGCTCTTGAAAGCTATAAATATAAATATCGCCTACTTGATAGTAAGCTTGATGATGGAAGACTTATTTTAGATATAATTCCTTCAAATATCAAATCACCTTCTGAGATAAAAGAAGAAAAGGAAAGAAATAAAATTTTATTTGAATCAATAAAAAAGCTCCCTTTATATGAACAGGAAGCTTTATCATTAAGATTTGGTTTAATAGATGGTAAAGAATGGACTTTTGAATCTATTGCGAAAAGAATTGGTAAGAGTAGAGAGCGTACTCGTCAAATAATTAATGAGAGTATATTACAATTAAGAAAAAGTATTAGCTTTTAACTATTATTTTTAATAATATTGTTAGCCATTTCTTTAATACTATCCTTTAATTCTTTTGGTTCTAATATTTGATATGTATCACCTAAATATTTTAAATAGAATTGTATTTGAGTAAGTGATGCTTCAAATGTAACAACATTATTAGGGAATTTATCCTTTTTAAAATTAGGTCTATTGGTAGATATTTTTTTAAATATCTTCATACCATTATTATCAAGCTTAACCTTAGCTTCAATGATGTCAGAAGAAATGAATTCAATAGACTTTGTTTTAATTTCCTTATCAAATGCTTCCTTTTCAGCCTTAGTTCTTTTACATTTACTTTCTAAAATAGAGAATGTAAGATAATCAATAGAAGATATTCTATATGATATCTTTTTATCATTATCTAGGTTACCTATGATATATGTATATTGATTATTTGTACCTAAAGATATTTTATATGGACTAAATGTTAGAAATGATTTATGGCCTTTAAGCTTAAACTTACACCATCTTTCATCTCTTATCGCATTTCTAAATGCGTTAATTTCATCCTTATAAAATATTTGTTCTCTTTTTACTAAAGGTAGGTTTGCATATTCATTAATTACTGCAAAAAAGTATTTTGTAGGGGTTGGATTGGGATTTTCTAATGAATCATAGCCAAGTGAGTCTATTGATGTAATTATATCTAATATATTTCCTCTAATGTCCATCTGTTTAGTAACTAGGATTTCAGTGCTATCATATTCTTTTCTTTTTTCTAAATCGGCCTTATATTGGCTTAATAATTCATCAATGAATACTTTTATATCATTTGATGATAAACCTAAATTTTTGGCATTTTTCAATAAAATATTGCGCTTTTCATTAACTCTTATAGAAATAGAAGCTAATGCTTGCTCATAATATTTTAAAAATATTCTTGTGCAGTATGTTTGGAATCTATTTTCGTCAAATTGGAAGCCATCCTCCTGTAAAATTTCTAGTGTTTTTTTAGGAATAGTGCCTTTAATTTTATAACATTTGTTCTCTAAATCATCTTTATTAATATAAAAAGCCATGTAATTCACCCCTTTATAAAAAAGTTAAGATATAATACATAAATAATCTTTTATATATACATTATATATAAAAAAATTGTAATTCCAAAGCGTTTTCCGTCTTCTTTCATTAAAAAAAATAATAGAAATATTATAATATAGAATACATGTTTGATTTTTCTTTAAAAATAAAAGATTGTGTTATAATAAAAATACACTTTTTTGTATCGGGGGCGATTATAATGGAAGATAAGGTAGATTTAATGACTGTTGCGTTAACAGATAATATAGTGAATAAAGGTTTTAAGTCTACTGATGAAGGCGTTAAGCTTTTCATCATAGAAAAAAGAGAATTTTCATTTCTTGAATATCATACAGATTGTAAGATAAAAGCATTAGGTGATTATCAAACTAATGAATTCTCTTTAATTAAAGAAGTAACAATAATGAATCATACAGATAAATATCTTAATGATTTAACATTATCATTTAATTTCTCTAGTGAAATATTTAGTATGAATAATGTTTTATTAAAATCAATTGAGCCTAATACTGATGTTACTATTAAAGTACCATTCCTTATGGCTAGATTAGATAAATTTGATTTTGATAATGAAATTACAGAAAATGTTCGTTTCTTATTAACTGATGATTCTGGTAATGAAATTACATCAGAAGAGGTAGCATTTACTGTGTTACCAATTGCACAACCACCACGTTATGCAAGAGTTGATATGAGATTATATACTAAATATGTAACTCCTAATGCATCTGGTATCAAGGAATTAACATTAAATGCAGTTAAATATTTAAAGAATAAAACTGCGTTCATGGGATATAACGGAACATTAGATGATATTTATGATCAGGTAAGAGCATTATATGATGCAGTATATAATTATGGTATTAATTATCAATTACCTCCTGCAGGAGGATTATATATTCTATCTGATAACTTAGATATGGATTCTCAAAGATTAAGATTACCAGCTGATGTATTAAAGGATCGAAAGGGTACATGTATTGATTTAACATTACTTTTTGCAGCATTATTAGAAGAGGTAGGCTTAAAACCAATAATTGTTGTTGAATATGATCACGCATTTGTAGGTGTATTCCTAAAAAACAATGATATGTTCATCAATGGTGAAGAGGAAAGAATTACTGAAATCTATAATGGTGCATCAGTAGGAGTAAACCGTTTCTTATTATTTGATGCAACATTTATTGCAAATAATTCAGGTAATAACTTTGATAATGCTGTTAAGCAAGGATTTGATAATGTAAAGAATTATAAAGAAAAATTCTTTAAGGCTATAGATGTATTATCTTGTCATTCAACAATATTCTCACCAATTCCTTTAAAGCTTGATGATGAATTATTAGAATTAGAAGAAAATGATAAGCTTAATGATAAGAGTGAATCTAATATTATTGAGACAAAAATATTAACTCTAGACTCATCTTATGAAAAGGATAGATTCTCATTCTGGGATAAGAAGCTTTTAGATTTAACTGAAATAAATCCTTTAGTTAATTTCCGTCAGAATTTAACTAACTGTATTAAGCTTAAGGCAAAGAAGCCAATTTATCAGATGCTAGAAGAAAATGAAGCTGTTAAGCTTTATAGTATTGCCAAAAAGAATAAGAATGATGTTTTCTTAAAATCACAAGAGGAATTATTTAAATCATATGATATTAATGATTCATATGTTAATGAATTATCAATTGATGATAAGACATTATTCTCAATTGGTTATGATTCAACATTAAAGAATTTAATTAAGAAAAATAAGACAGCAGTTGAAGAAACTGGTGCCCAAACATTATATTTATGTCTTGGTGTTTTAGAATATAAGACTAAGAAGAATACAATAGGACATGCACCATTCATGGTATTACCTATTTCCATTACAAAGGATAAGAGTGGAGATTTATACACAGTTAATTATGATTATGATAATTTAATGATGAATGAAACATTCTTTGAATATTATTCTTTAACATATGGTAAGAGCTATAAGGGTTATTATAATCTTGCTGGAAAGAATTCTTATTTAGATATAGTTAGAACATTTAAGGAAGAAGGAGGAGATATTAAGCTTCTAGAAAATTCTTACTTCCTTGCTAATTTAACATTCTCTCATTATATTATGTGGTTAGATATAAAAATGAGAAGTGATGAGCTAAAAAAGAATAAGATTGTCGAATCAATTATTGAATCAAGAAATCTATTAGAGGATAAGATTGATGAAGATATTGATATAGAAAATGCTGAAAAATATGAAGAATTTGCAGCACCACTATATTATGATTCAACACAGCTAAAAGCTATTTTAGCTTGTGGTAATGGTAAATCATTTATACTTGATGGACCTCCTGGTACAGGTAAGAGCCAGACAATCGTTAATATGATTGTTAATGCATTCCTACATAAAAAGACAGTATTATTTGTTGCAGAAAAGAAAGCAGCACTTGATGTTGTTTATAAGAGATTAGAAAAAATTAAGCTTGATCGCTTTGCTCTAGAATTACATTCTAATAAGGCGTCAAAGCAAGAATTCTTTAAAAAGCTTGATGATACTATTAATTTAGGAAACACAAAAGATGTAGATGAATTCTTACCTAAGTGCTATGACTTAGATTCTAAGAAGGAAGGAATTCTTTCTACTATTAATCTAATGCGTGAGGATAAATATTATTATTCATTATATCAGTCAATATTATCTTATTTAAATTTATCTAAGAAATATGATTATAAATATACATTCGATGAGGAATATTTAAAATCATTAGATAAAGAGAAATATGAAAATACATTAGATATGTTCAATACTGCAGTTACTTTGTCAGAGCATATTAATGATTATGATACAACACTACTTCGTGCAATTAAAAAGGATTATATTAATCTTTATGATAAAGATGAATTCATTAGCGACTTTAATGGATTAAATAATCTATTAAATGAATTCATGAACCAATTTGATTCACTTAAGGAATCATTTAATGAAATAGATTATACTATTTCTAATACAGTATTATTATTAAAAATCTTAAATAATATATATGATCATAAATTATACTTTGGTGATGTTAATTATTTCATTTCTAATAATAATGATGAGGAATTATTTAATCTATTAGAAAAAGGATTAGAGCTAAGCTATATCCTAAAGGATAATTCTTTATATGATATTGATAAGGTCTTAAGTATTAATACTGATGCTGCAATAGAAGAATTATCTAGTGAGCAAGGATTCTTTAAGAAGATTAAGATTAAATCTAAATATAAGAATGAATTAAAATCCTTATTAATAAATGGAAATAAGCTTCCTAAGAAGGATTATTTATTAATATATAAGGATTTTAAGAAGCTAAAGGAATTACATACTACTATAGAATCAAATAAAGACATAATAGAAAAAATTACCTGCCTAGATTATATGTCTATATTAGATTCATCATTAGATATAAAAGATATTATTATTAATACACGTGAATTTATTAATGATGTTATAAAGCTTGATAGCAATTATACTGATAATTTAATGAATTTCATTGAATTATATAAATCAAAGGATGAACGTATTAATATGCTAAGAGGCTCATTAAATAATAAATTAAATTCATTTATTTATAATTATAAAGCTTTAGTTTCAAAGTATGAAATTGATGAATTAATGATTAATGATTCATTTGATAATGTATTAGGATTAATTAATGAAGCTATTAAAGAAGAAAACTTTACTAAGGTTATTGATATTGTTTCAATAAATAAGGAATTTAAGAAGAAGGATGAGCTTAATGTTTCATCATTTATAGATGAAATGTATTTATCTAAATTTGATATAAGTATCATTAATGAAATATATGAATTATCATTAGCTGATTCATATATAAGATTATATTTTAAGGATGATAAGATTAATTTCTTTAATCCAATTGCATTCAATAAGGAAATTGAAAAATATAAAGCTTTAATTGATGATTATAATAATATTGTAATAAAGGAAGTATCTTCTAGATTATCTAAGAATTTAATAAATACATCTATTAAGTATGCTGAATCATCTCCTATTGGTAGATTGAAGAAGGTTATTCAATCTATGGGTAGAGGTACTACTATAAGAGAGACTTTAGTAAATTATAATGATATTATTAAATCTTATTATCCATGCTTCCTAATGTCTCCTTTAAGTGTTGCGCAATACTTACCTGTAAATCAGGATAAGTTTGATATTGTAATATTTGATGAGGCATCACAGATTCCTGTACATGAGGCAATAGGACCTATCGCAAGAGGTAAGTCATTAATTGTTGCAGGTGACCCAATGCAGATGCCACCTACAATGTATTTCCAGGCTGATGTTTCTGAGGATGCTAATGTTTCTTATGAGGATTCACCATCATTATTAGATGAGTGTTTAGCAATAGAATTACCAAGAATTAGATTAAAATATCATTATAGAAGTCATAATGAAGAATTAATTAGATTCTCTAATGAGAAATTCTATGATAAGAGCTTATATACATTCCCTGAATCTAAAAACAAGGATGTTATTGATTTCAAATATGTTGAATTAAAAGAATCTAAGAAGACAAGTGATATTACAAAGGAAGAAATTGATGCGATTGTAAATACAGTTAAGGATGTTTATTCTAAGGAAGAGAATAAGGATAAGTCTTTAGGTATTATTGTATTTAACATGAAGCAGCAAGAAAAGGTATATGATGCAATTTCTAATCTTTGTGCTCAGGATAAGTCTTTAGCAAAAATATTAGATAATATCAATGAACAAAAGGGCGAAGAATTATTTGTTAAGTCAATTGAAAATGTTCAAGGTGATGAAAGAGATATTATTATTCTATCTGTAGGCTTCCGTCTAAACCAAATGGGACGTGCTTCAGTTGTAGGTCCTATTGTTAAGGCTAATGGTGAAAGAAGATTAAATGTTGCAGTATCTCGTTCTAAGGAACAAATGATTGTAATATCAACAATTAAGCCTGAGAATTTCCCTTCTGATGAAGAGATTACATCTGAAGGCGCATTAATGCTAAAGCATTTCTTAAAATATGCAGAGGATGTATCAGAATCTAAGATTGATAAGGGTAGTAAATCTGAAGTTAAGGAAATAAAGGATTATATTGCTGAAGACCTAAGAAGATTAGGATATAAGGCAGTAACAAATGTTGGTGATAGTGCGTTTAAGGTTGATGTTGCAGTATTAGATGAAAATGGTATTGATTATAAGCTTGGTATTATAATTGATAATGAATTAATATCTAATACTTCACTTCGTGATAAGATTTATGTTATGAATAATGTATTAAATAATTTATCTTGGAAGCTTATTACTGTATATTCAGTTGAATATTTCAAGAATAAGAATGCTTGTCTAGATAGAATTATTGATGCATTAGATGATCCATTTAAAAAGGAAGTTCATAAGCTTAACCCAGTTATTGAAAAGAATGAAGAAAAAGAAGAGGCTTATGATAAATTACCATATAAGGTATGTCAAACTGATAAGTTCACTAAATATGATAATGAATCAGGATTTGATTATAATCTTGGATTATTATTAAGAGATATCCTAGAACAAGAGGCTCCTTTATCATTTAATATATTAAAGGATAGAGTAAAAGAGCATTCTAATATCAAAGTAATGAGCCAAAAAGCTCAAATGAGATTACAAATGATGTTAAAGGTATTACAATACCCTAAGACATTAGATCAGGATGGTAGTGAATTCTATTGGGATAAAACATCTAATCTTACTGTTACAAAATATCGTGCAGCATTCAAGCGTGATTTATCTGATATTGCAAAAGAAGAAATCATTTGCGCAATGAATAACGTATTTGAGGTGCAAGGAAATATAACTGGTGAGGATTTGTATAAATTCACTTTAATTGCGTTAGGATTCGATAACCCAACATTAACAAAAGCTAATAAAGAAAGATTAGCATATGTATATAATTATGCAGTTGAAAATAATTTATTAATAACTGTAGAGTAAGGATGAGATTTATCTCATCCTTTTTTCGCACTGTAACATGAAAAAAGTTTACTTTTATTTAAACATTTTCTAAATATGTTTACGGAAAAATTTACTTTCTATATTTTTATGTAAACGTTTTTATTTTTAGTGAAAGAAAACGTTTACAACGAAAAACGTTTATGTTATAATCACATCAATTAATCAAAGGTAGAATTTTTTAGGAGGAAGAAAAAGAAATGAGATTAATTAAAAAAATTGTTGTTGGTGCAGCAGTAGCTGCTGCAACTGTGGGTTGTTTTGCCGCTGGTATGAACGCAAATGCAGCTTCATCATCTAGTTCTTGGAATTTTAAGGATACTCAATTTAAGAGTCTAGGAACTATTAAATCTACTACTACAGTTGGTGGTTTAACTTTAACTGCAAATTCTTCAAAGACTATGTCAGTTAAGTCTAATTCTGTAACTGTAAGTGGTACAAAGTATACTCACTGTTTAGCACTTGGTGGCGGAGGTACAACTTCTTACCGTAGTGTTAAAGTCCCTGTGTCTGGTGCATCAACTATCAAGGTTACACTTGATGCTTCAGCATCTCGTACACTTGTTGTTGCAAACTCAAGCGGTTCTCAATTAGGAACATTATCAGCATCAACTACAGCTGCAACAAAGAGCTATAACTACACTGGTTCAAGTGGATATGTTTACCTATATTCATCAAACAGTAATATTAATCTTTATAAGATTCAAGTAGATTTCAATGGCTCAAGCTCAGGATCTAATAGTGGTTCTAACTCAGGATCTAATTCAGGATCTAATAGTGGATCTAATTCAGGTTCAAATACTGGAACATCAGGAAACACAATTACTGTTAAGAATGGTGGTACATCATTAGCAACAGCAATCTCTAAGGCAAAGTCTGGTACAACAATTATCATTGATGGTACAATTAAGTCAGGCTCTGTTAAGGTACCTTCAGGCGTTAACATTAAGGGTACTAATAATGCAACAATTGATTTCTCACAAACTTCTGGAAGCAATGGACGTGGTTTAACATTCAGTGGTTCTGGTTCAACAGTAGAATATATTACAGTTAAGAATGCATCAGATAATGGTATTTTCATCGATGGTTCTAATAATACATTTAGATATGTAAATGCAACAAAAAATCACGATGCTGGTTTCCAAATTTCTAATGGTGGAGCTTATAACAAGTTCTATAACTGTAATTCAACATATAATGCAGATTCAAAGGGTGAAAACGCTGATGGATTTGCTTGCAAGTTACATTCAGGCGAAGGTAACTATTTCGAAAGCTGCAAGGCTGAATACAATTCAGATGATGGATGGGATTGCTATGCAGCTCATGGTGCAGTTACATTAGTAAATTGCCAAGCTAACTACAATGGTTATTGCGATGGTATTTATGGTGATGGTAACGGATTTAAGATGGGTGGCGTTGATAACAAGACAAGTGGTGTTAAAGCACACTTAGACCCATTAAATCATACATTAACTAACTGCGTTGCAAAGGGCAACTATGCAAACGGCTTTGATAGAAACAACCAAAGCGGTGTTGTTACAATGAACAATTGTACAGGTGATTCTAATAAGAAGAAGAACTACAACTGGCCAGCTTCTGGTACACCTTCTGCATTAGGCTATAAGGTTACATTTGGTAAGGCTATTATCAATGGCTGTACTTCAAAGAATGGTAAGAACGATATTTCAGGTGCTACATTAAAGGGCAACTGTGTAGGATTCTAATAAAATTAGGGACTATTTAATAGTCCCTTTTCTTTATGCCATAATTTGTTCTTAATATGAATGCTTGCCTAATATATAGGATTTTATGGTTTTAAAAAACATATAAATGTTATATAATCTATATAGTTGTGAGGTACTTAAAATGAGAAAAAGATATTTGTTACCGTTAATGCTAATACCAGTATTATTAACTTCTTGCTCTAAAAACGATAATAGTGAGGTTCAAGAGGCTGGAAAAACAAATTTTGAATTTGCCATTGATGATTCATCAAATGCGGTTTTAACTGGATATCATGGGAATTCTAAATCTATTACTATACCTAATCAATATGTTTTAAATGGAGTTACTTATAATGTTTTTAAAATTGCTGATAACGCATTTGAAAACTGTACTAAGCTTGAATCAGTTACTATTCCACAAATGATTATGTCAATTGGTAAGGACGCATTTAAAAACACTAAAATTTTAAATGTTCAAGCTGATTCAACAAATAAATACGTTGATGGTTGGTTAATCGAAGGTACTTCAGTAGAAAAGAAAACTAGAGGTATTGCATCATATGCTTTATCTAATTTCCAAGGTGAATTAGTTATAAATAAAGAAGATATAACATTAGATAGCGAAAATGATATGTTTTCTATATCAGATGCTGCATTTAAAGGATCTAGTATAACATCATTTAAATCCGATGCAAATTATAATTATATTGGTAAACAAGCATTCATGAATACAACATTAGAAGAATTTGAGACAACAGGTTACTTACCATATGTAAGTGATTATTCATTTGCAAATTCTAATCTTTCCTCATGCGTATTATCTAATGATGCTTGGTTGATTGGTCAATTCGCTTTTTTAGATACTAATATAACATCAATTAATTTAGGTGCTAATGTAACATATGTATCAGTTGGTGCATTTGAAGATTGTAGCTATTTAGAGGATGTTACATTTGCAAATCCTAGTGCTCAAATTGCGGCAAGAGCGTTTAAAAATGCATCAAGCCTAAAAAATATAACATTACCTAGTAATCTAACATCTATTTCATCAGAAATGTTTTATGGATGTCTATCACTAAAATCAATTGAAATTCCTAGTAATGTATCTTCAATTTTAGGACATGCATTTTATAACTGTAGAAGCCTTACTAATATAGAGATACCTACAAATGTTAAAAATATAAGTCAACTTACCTTTGCAGAATGTATTAACCTAGAATATGTTATCCTACCTATTGGTAATGCAAATGGATTCTTAAATATTGATGAGGATGCATTTAAGTCTGATACTAAGCTAAGCTATATTTATTATAAGGGTAATCAAACTACAATAGAGGATTTATCATTAAGCTATGATAAATATTTTAGTGAGGATAATATATATTATTATTCAGAGTCCTTTGAAGAAGAAGGAAAGCTTTGGCGTTACAATAGTGAAGGAGTAATTGAAAGATACGTTTCATAATTTAGTAGTAAAATGAGTTTTTTATATGGTTTAAAAAAAGGAGTACCCATTATGCTTGGGTATATAGCTGTTTCATTCTCTTTTGGTGTAATGGCTGTAGGTGAGTGTGGGATTACTCCATTAGTATCTATTATTATATCTTTAACTAATCTTACATCATCAGGACAGCAGGCTGGAGTTAAAATGATTTCAGAGGCTGCATCCTTATTGGAAATAGGATTAACAGTTTTATTGATAAATCTTAGATATTCTTTAATGTCTTTATCTTTATCACAAAAGATAGATCAAGATACTCCAACAGGATTAAGATTATTATTTGGTTTTGGAATATCAGATGAGGTATATGCAGTTGCGGTAACTGAAAGAGAAAAAATTAATGCCAAATACATGTTTGGTTTAATTTTATTACCTTTTTTAGGCTGGGTTTTTGGAACAGCATTAGGTGCTTATGCATCAAAAGTAATTACTGATGATAAATTATTATCTGCATTAGGTATAGCTTTATATGCTATGTTTATTGCAATAATAATACCTGACGCAAGAAGAAGCATTAAAATTACATTTGTAATATTAGTTTCTATTTCTATATCTTGCTTCTTATATTATGTTCCATATGTTAATACAATTGGATTAGGCTTCAAAATTATCATATCAACAGTTATATCATCCCTTCTTGCAACATTCTTATTCCCTATATCTGATGATATAGAGGATATTGATGAAAAAGGTAAGGAGGATATAGAAAATGAGTAAGGAATTATATATATTCTTAGCTATTTTAATAATGGCAATTGTTACATATATCCCTCGTGCAATTCCAATTTCTTTTATGAAGCATGAGATTAAAAATAAATATGTTAAATCATTTTTATTTTATGTTCCTTATGCAGTTATTGCTGCATTGATATTCCCATCAATTCTTTATGTTACTGATAATATGATAATTGCATCAATAGGAGCTTTTATTGCATTAGTATTATCATTTTTCCGTCAAAAGCTCATTGTTGTTGCTTTAGTATCAGTTGTTTCTGTTTATGGTTTACTTTGGTTATTCCAACTATTAGGATGGTAGTATAATGGATAAAATTATTATTTTAGGTGGTGGATTATCTGGCCTTGCCGCAGGTATTAGGGCAATTGAGCTTGGATATGAACCACTAATTTTAGAAAAGAATTCAGTTAGTGGTGGTTTATGTAGTACATATAAAAGAGATGGTGCATACTTAGATTTATGTATCCATTATCTTTTAGGTATTGGCAATGAACCAATGAGAAAAATTTATGAAAAGCTAGGCTGCTTAGATAAAGGTAGTATTATTAAGCTTCCTTATTTTTATAAATTCTATTACAAAGATAAGACTATTACTATTTCAAGAAATATAAATGAATTTAAGAATGAATTATTAAGTAATTGTAGCTTTAATGAAGATATAAAAGAAATCAAATTATTCATAAAATATATAAAGAATTTTAGATATTTCCCGATGATTGCAAAAAAATCTACTGAGATAATGAATAGATTTGAATATATCAAAACAGGTATGGGCTATTTAAAATATATACCTACATATAGAAAAATAGCTAGATTAACAATAGAAGAATATGCATCAAGATATAAAACTGATATCTTAAAGGAATTTATGTTATCATTTATGCCATCAAGCTTTACTATGACATATTTAATTGGTGTTATATCTAAATTTATTACAGGTAACGCAGATATATTAAATATTTCATCAAGTGATTTTTCTAATAATGTTTTAAATAAATATTTATCATTAGGAGGAAAAATATTATATAATGAAGAAGTTCAATCCTTAGAATATGATAACAATAGTATTAAAAGGATAATAACTAAGAATAATACTTATGAGGATTTTTCTTATGTTATTAACGCAACACCTCTAAATTATTTTTATAATAATCTTTTAGATAATAAATATAAAACAGAATTAGTTGATAAAGAAATATATGATTATGAAAATAATAAGATAATTGCATCCTATGTTGTATTCTATAAAATAAAAAAAGAATATGCTCACCATATTCCACATTATTTTATTATTAAGAATGAGGATAATATTAAGGTTGCAAATAATATTAATTCATCAATTGGATTTAGAAGCTATGAATATTTAAAAAATGATGATGATACTATTACTGTATCTGCGATAGTAGATCAAACAATTGATGATTATAATTATTGGGTTAACCTAAAAGAAAATAATACTTATAAAGAAGAAAAGATGAAGAAAGCACTAGAAATTAAAGAATTATTAATTAAGAAACTACCTTTCTTATCTAATATAATAGAAGTGGTTGATGTAATAACTCCATTGTCTATTGAGAATAGATGCAATGCATTATATGGTGGATATTTATCTAACTTAGGTACTAAAACATCAACAAGAGGTATTTTTGAGGTTAAATCATCTAAATTAAATAATTTATATCATGCAGGACAAATGATATATGTTATTGGTGGAATTGTTGGTGCTTTAGTAAATGGTATTTTCTCAGTTGATGTCCTAGATTATAATATAAAAAAGAAGTAGGTGAAAAAATGGCAAAAAGAGGCCTTAAAAGAGAAAGATTCGATGATAGAAAAGAAGAAGTAAAACCTAAGAAAATAGAATATACTAATGTATTTAAGGTTAAAGAAACAACTACATTATTAGAATTTTTATTATCTAAGATGAACACTTCAAGAAATGTTTGTAAGGCTTTATTAGCTAATAATCAGGTATTAGTTAATGGCGCAATAGAACGTCAATTTAATATGCAGCTTGCAAAGGAAGATGAAGTTAAAATTTCTAAAAGACCTATCCATGATGATTCTTTTAAAAAGAAGCCTAAGAAAAAAGAATTACAAAAACCTTCTAAAATTGACTTACTTTATGAGGATAAGGATTTTATTGCGATAGATAAGCCTGAGGGATTATTATCTATTGAATCTGATAAGGATACTAATAGTGCATATGTTTATGTTGGTGAATATTTAAGATTAAAGGATAAAACTCAAAGACCATTTGTAATCCATAGAATTGATAAGGAAACTAGTGGCGTTTTAGTTTTTGCTAAAAATCCATATGTTCAATCAAAGCTACGCCTTGAATGGAATAATTATGTTGTTCTAAGAGAATACTTAGCTTTAGTTGAAGGTGAAATGCCAAATAAAAAGGATAGAATCGTATGTAATTTATTAGAAGATCAAAACAACATGGTTTATGTTGCAAAAGGAAAAGATGGTAAGGTTGCAATAACAAATTATGAGGTTTTAAAAACTGATGGTAAGCATTCCTTATTAAGAGTTACAATTGAAACAGGAAGAAAGAATCAAATTCGTGTTGTCTTAGCTAATTTGGGACATCCTATTGTAGATGATGATAAGTATGGTGATGGAAAGAAGACAATTGGCAGATTAGGTCTACATGCTTCTAAATTAATATTTAAGCATCCATTTACAAATGAAGAAATAGTTTTAGAAGCAAGAATGCCTAAGAATTTTAATATTATAAAATAGTAAAACCAGGAACTTAGAACGTTCCTGGTTCTCTATTTCTTAAGGATCTTCTTAGCTTTCTATATTCATTTGGAGTATGCTTATAGAATTTTTTAAAAGCGTAACAGAAATGCTCTGGAGATGTATATCCTGCAATAATTGATATTTCATTAATTGATTTATCAGAATAAACTAATAATCCTGATGCTTTAAACATTCTTGCTTCAGTCTTCATTTGATTGAATGTTTTGTTATAATGGATTTTTAAGAATCTTTCAAGCTCTCTGGTAGACATATTTAATCTTTTAGCTAAATCAGTTAATGTTAATGTTGCATTCTCATTTAGTAATGCTTCATCAATTATATATTGAGTATTTTTAGTGATAGAAGTAGATGTCCTTCTATTATCAATATTAACATTTCTTGCGATTTTAATTAATAAAACCTGAAGGAATGATTTAATAGCTGCTTGATATCCGATATGCTTATTTTTAAATTCTTTTGCAATAAGTTCTAATATTTCTAATATGTTTTCTTTATCTTCAAATATATAAAAGGGCTCTTCAATTAATTTCTTTTCAAATTGAGTTGCTCTAGTATCATCATATGTTATATATATTTGATATTTTACAAGGCCATCTTCTGATGTTGGTATTTGACCATGTCTTGTAAATTCGTTTACAGCATATAAGTAATTCTTTTTAACTTTAAAGCGTTGGTTTTTAATGATTACTTCAGCATCCCCTGAAACAACATAGTGAATTTCTAATGTTCTTGAACCATGATAATGCTTAGGGTATGCCTCAGTCATATTAATCATTTTAAAAGAAGATAATTCTAAATCAATATGATTAAGCTCGAATTGTATTAGTTCATCATAGTTTAATAATTCAATCATTAGATATCACCAACCTTGATGACATTATAACATAAAAATTAGATATAAATAATCTAAAAACTAAACATTTTAACAAGAAAGGTCGAGAATTATTTTTATTAGTAATTTTATTTATATTAACATTTGTAAAATAGACTAAATTATTTTATAATTTAATCATTAAGGAAGTGATTTTAAAATGATATTAGTTACTGGTGGAACTGGTTATATTGGTTCTCATACTGTTGTTGAATTATTAAACAATGGATATGATGTTGTAATTGTTGATAACCTATCAAATTCAAAGGAAATGGTTGTTGATAGAATTGAAGCAATTACAAAGCGTCGCCCTATATTTATTAATGGGGATATTAGGGATAGAGAAATATTAGATGAGATTTTTACTAATTTCGATATTTCTTGTGTAATTAATTTTGCTGGGTTAAAGGCAGTTGGGGAGTCAGTTATCAAACCTTTAGAATATTATCAAAATAATATTACAGGTGCTGTTACATTACTTGAAGCAATGAGAGACCATAAGGTTTATAATTTTATATTCTCATCATCTGCGACAGTATATGGAGACCCTGTATCTGTACCTGTTGATGAAACATTTAAGATTGGTGGTACAACTAATCCATATGGTACAACAAAATTATTTATTGAACAAATATTACAGGATTTATATAAGGCAGAGCCTAAGTTCAATATTGCAATATTAAGATACTTTAATCCAATTGGTGCACACCCATCTGGATTAATAGGAGAAGATCCTAATGGTATTCCTAATAATTTAGCACCATATATTACTCAGGTAATGATTGGTAAAAGAGATCATTTAAATATTTTTGGTAAGGATTATGATACAGAGGATGGAACATGTATTCGTGACTATATTCATGTTTGTGATTTAGCATATGGACATGTTTTAGCAATTAAGAAGCTAATGGAAAATCCAGGTGTTGTAATTTATAATTTAGGTACTGGAAAGGGCTCTTCTGTATTAGATGTCCTACATGCTTTTGAAAAAGCTTATGGAAAAGAGATTAAGCATGAATTTGTAGGTAGAAGAGAAGGAGATATTACTGCAAATTATACAAAGGTAGATAAGGCATTTAAGGAATTAGGTTTTAAAGCAAAATATAATATTGATGATATGGCAAGAGATCAATGGAATTGGCAAAAAAAGAATCCTAATGGATATGAAGAATAATAGACAATTAACGGCATAAAAGGTTTTTTATGCTGTTTTTTTATAATATTTTCGTATTTATGTTTTTATTATGTCCGTAAAGTTGATAAAAAAGCGTTTCTATGGTATAATAAGAACAAATTTTTTTAAGAGGAGAACAAATGAATGAAAAAATTAGTTAAATTTGGTATTGCCGCTATGGCATTAGCTACATCTACTGTAGCATTAACATCATGTAATAAAACAAAGGCAGATTATACAATTGGTGTTTTACAGTTTGGTGATTTCAGCGCTTTAAATGATGCAACAAGCGGTTTTAAGGCTGGATTTGAAGCTAAGTTACCAAAAGATAAAAGTGTAAAATTTGAAGTCATGAATGCAAACCAAGATACAGTTGCACAACAAACTATGGCAACTAAACTTGTAAGAGAATGTGATTTAGTATTAGGTAATGCAACACCATGTGCTCAACAATTAGTATCTACAAGAGAAATTGAAGCAAAAATGGATTTACCTTTATTATTTACATCCGTAACAGATCCTATTGTTGCAGGTTTAGTTTCTGAAAGCAATCGTAACAATAATGTAACTGGTACATCAGATATTAACCCTGTTGAACAACAATTAGAAATGATTTTTGATGTAGATCCATCTGTTGATAAGATTGGTATGATTTATAATTCATCAGAAGTAAATTCACAAGCACAAGCAAATATTGCAAGAGCATTTATTGAAGCAAATTATCCAACAGTTGATTTCGAAGTAAAAACATTTGCTGATGTAACTTCAATTGGTGCAACTACTACAAGCTTAGTAAATGATGGCTGTGATTGTATTTATTTACCAACTGATAACTCAGTAGCAGCAAACGTTGGTACTATTACAAATATAACAAATTCTAAGGGTGTATTTACTCTTGCAGGTGAAGCTGGTATGGTATCTGATGGTGCTACATTAACAGTTTCAATTAATTATTATGAATTAGGTAAAACTACAGGTGAAATGGCTGCAAGTATCTTAATTGATGGAAAAGATCCAGATACAATTGAGGTTGGTAAACAAACTGAATTAGATAAGTTTATTTTCGCTAAGAATGATGAAGCATTACAATACTGTGGAATAACTTTATCAGATGACTTTAAGACAAAGTACGGAGTTAATTAATAATTAGTTAGGAAGTTTTAAAATGGATATAATATTAAACATAGGCCTTGATACGTTAACCAACGGATTAGCCTACGCTATTTTAGCTCTAGGTGTATTTATATCATTTAGAGTGTTAAACTTTGCTGATATGACTACTGAAGGTACATATGTTTTAGGTATGTCTTCATCAGTATTATTCATAGCAGCAGGAGTTCCTGCAGTAATAGCTACAGTTCTATCGATTTTCGTAGGTATGATTGCTGGATTCATAACCGGAATATTGCATACAAAGTTACATATTAATGGACTTTTAGCTGGTATTATAACAATGACCGGGTTATTTACTATTAATATGATTTTATTAGGAATTGCAAATTCATGTGTGACTAATCAAGAATTTAGTTTCTTATATGGTTTAACATCAAATGTAAGTCTTACTAATTCTGGTTACCGTGGTATATTCCATATATTTAGAGGCTTTTATGAATCAAATGTTGATTTCTCAAATGTACTTAAGTATTGGATAATTGGAATATCATTTGTGATTACACTTATTGTATTCGTTTCAATGTATTTCTTCTTTGGTACAGAGGTTGGTATGTCAATGCGTGCTGTAGGTATGAATCCTAAAATGGCTAGAGCACAAGGTATTAATTCTGATTTTTATATTATTTTGGGTTTGATGTTGTCAAATGGCTTAATTGCTTTATCAGCATCCTTAAAGGCTCAAAGTATAAATTCAGGTTCTACATTGTTTGGACCTGGTATGTTAGTAGTAGGATTAGCTTGTATTATTATTGGTGAAGCTATTTTCGGTAAGAGATCATTCTTAAATTGGATAATCTCTGTTGCGCTTGGTTCATTAGTTTATTATTTGATTATTTCAATTGCATTAGAATTAGGTTTACCATCTGATTACCTAAAACTATTATATGCATTAATTATGGTTCTAATATTAACATTAAGCTTTGTTAATAGTAAAACTCATTTCTTTGATAAGCTTAAAAGAAAATTATCTAAACGTAGGATTAGCGAAGAAGAAATTCTTGCTGCTGAAGCTCATGAGGATATAAAAGAGTCCGATATACCATTAGTTGTTGAGGATGAAGTTATGCTTGAAGTTTCTGGTTTGACTAAGATATTTAATCCTACTGGAAATCCAAATGATGTTAAGGTGGCATTAGATCATATTAATTTAAAGATTAAGAAAGGTGAATTCGTAACTATCATTGGTGGTAATGGTTCAGGTAAATCTACTTTCTTTAACACAGTATCAGGTACATATATACCTGATGATGGATATATTCAGATAAATGGTCACGATGTAACAAAATATAAAGAACATAAGAAAGCTAAATATATTGGTCGTGTTGCTCAAGATCCATATCAAGGTACTGCACCTGACATGTCTATTCTTGAAAATATGAACATTGCAAAGAGAAGACCTAGAAGAAGAACTTTATTATGGGGCTTTAAGAGATCTGATACAGAGTCTTATAAAGAAATGGTATCTAATCTTGGATTAGGACTAGAAAAGAGATTGACTTCAAAAATTGGTTTACTTTCTGGTGGTCAAAGACAATCAATAACATTACTAATGGCAACATTAGAAAAGCCAGATATCTTATTCTTAGATGAACATACTGCTGCCTTAGACCCTAAGACTGCAAGAAAAGTATTAACTTTAACTGATAAAATTGTTAGAGAAAATCATTTAACTACAGTAATGGTTACACATAACATGCGTGATGCTATTAAATATGGTAATAGATTATTAATGTTTAATAATGGTCATATAATTTATGATGTATCTGGCGAAGAAAAGCAAAAGTTAACTGTTGAAGATTTATTACAAAAGTTTGAAGATGTTGATTTTTCAGATAAAGACATTTTAGTTGCAAAAGAAACTGAAAGAGTAGACAATAAAAACTAATTAATATGTATATGAATCTACAAATGTAGATTAGTTAAAAGAGGTATTAAATATGAAAATAAAAGATGTTGATTTTGAAACATATTTAAAAAATTATCCAACTGAAGATGGATATTTTGGAAAATATGGTGGAGCTTATATTCCTGAGGAATTAAAGCCAGCATTTGAAGAAATTAATGAAGCATATCAAACAATATGTCATTCTTCTCAATTTATTAATGAATTAAGAAGAATTAGAAAAGAATTCCAAGGTAGACCAACACCTGTTTACCATTGTGAAAGATTATCTAAATATTGTGGTGGTGCTCAAATTTATTTAAAAAGAGAAGATTTAAACCATTCAGGTGCTCATAAAATCAATCACTGTATGGGTGAAGGATTACTTGCTAAATTTATGGGTAAGAAAAAGATTATTGCTGAAACAGGTGCAGGACAGCATGGTGTTGCACTTGCAACAGCTGCAGCATATTTCGGATTAGAATGTGATATCTATATGGGTGCTGTTGATATTAAAAAGCAAGCACCTAATGTTGCAAGAATGAAGCTTTTAGGAGCAAGAGTTGTTGAAGTTACTGATGGACAGCAAACTCTAAAGGAAGCAGTAGATGCTGCATTTAATGCTTACCTAAAGGAATATAAGGATTGCATTTATTGTATTGGTTCTGTAGTAGGACCACATCCATTCCCTCAAATTGTACGTGATTTCCAATCAGTTGTTGGTATTGAAGCAAAAGAACAATTTAAGGAAATGACAGGCTTATTACCTGATGTAGTATGTGCTTGTGTTGGTGGAGGTTCTAACTCTGCTGGTATGTTTATTCCATTCCTAAACGATCCAGTTAAGATTGTTGGTGTTGAACCACTTGGCCGTGGTAAAGAAAGAGGACAGCATGCAGCTTCAATGACATATGGTAGTGAAGGTATTATGCATGGATTTAATTCTATTATGTTAAAGGATGAAAATGGAAATCCTGATTTAGTTTATTCAGTTGCATCAGGACTTGATTATCCATCTGTAGGTCCTGAACATGCATTCTTACATGATTTAGGAAGAGTTGAATATGATACTATATCTGATGATGAAGCACTAGAAGCATTCTTCACTTTATCTAGATTAGAAGGAATTATTCCAGCAGTTGAATCATCTCATGCTGTTGCATATGCTATGCGTCTTGCAAGAACTACTAAGAAGACAGGTACTATTTTAGTTAATCTATCTGGTAGAGGCGATAAGGATATGGATTATATCATTGAAAAATATGGTGTAGACTATCTTGAAAAAAGAGGTATTAAATTATAATTTATTAAAGTTGCTGATATTATATTGGCAACTTTTTAAATAATAATCAATTTAATAGTTGACAAACTATTCAACTGTTGTATAATATAAGTGTCTAAAGGAGCTGATAATATGGATCTAGAAACAATTAAGAAGACAATGCCAGATACAGAACAAATAAATGATTTAAGTAATTTATTTAAGGTTTTAGGTGATCCAACTCGTTCAAAAATATTATATACATTAACTGATAATGAACTTAATGTTACTGATATATGCTTATGCGTTGGTATGAACAAATCAGCTGTATCACATCAATTAAGAATTTTAAGAGATGTTAAGCTTGTTAAGTCAAGAAAAGATGGCAAAGAAGTATATTATTCTTTTGATGATGATCATATTACAACAATATTTAAGTATGCTTTAGAACATATTTCTGAAGGAAAATAGTAGGAGGGATAATTATGAGAAAAACTTATTCAATTGAAGTAGATTGTGCTGCATGTGCATTAAAGTGTGAAGATGCAATCAAGAAGATGGCTGAGGTTGAGGATTGCCAAATTAATTTCATGACTCAAAAGATGACTATTGTTGCAGAAAATCCAGATGCTTTAGTTAAGGCTATCGTTAAGACAGCAAGAAAGGTTGAACCTGATTTTTCAATTAATGAATAAAGATTAATATAGTACAATGTACTATTAAATTTTTTACAGTTGGTTGAACGTGTGTTCAATTAATCAACAAAGGTGATATTATGACAAGAAAGCAAAAGAAGAACTTAAAAAGAATAATAATTGCTTTAATATTATTTTTAATAGTTTTAATTACTAATATAGTATTAAAGAATGCTTTTAGTAACAATTTTAAATATGGATTAGCATCAATAATTCCTAATGAGGATTTTGGTTGGTTACTACCTTTAACTTTATATTTTTCTATATATATCTATATTGGATATGATGTATTAAGAAAAAGTGCAATTAATATAAGTCATGGACAGGTATTTGATGAAAATTTCTTAATGGCAGTTGCAACACTTGGTGCATTTGGCTTAGGTATTTATACAGGTATTAAGGAACATCAGCCTGAAGGATTTGATGAGGCATGTGCTGTATTATTATTTTATCAGGTGGGCGAATGGTTCCAATCATATGCTGCATCAAAATCACGTAAGTCTATTGCGAGCCTTATGGATATAAGACCTGATTATGCTAACTTATTATTGGATAATGGTAATATAGAAGTAGTTGATCCTAGTGTAGTAGAATTAGATAGCATTATAGTTGTTAAACCAGGTGAAAGAATTCCATTAGATGGTGTTATTATTGAAGGTAAGTCCTCACTTGATACAAAAGCCTTAACTGGTGAATCATTACCACAGGATGTAGAAGAAGGTATTAATGTTATATCTGGTTCTATAAATATAACATCAACATTAAAAATAAAAACTAATAAAACATTTAGTGAATCTACTGTATCAAAAATATTAGATTTAGTAGAAAATGCTTCTTCAAAGAAATCTAAATCAGAAGCATTTATAACTAAATTCGCAAAATATTACACACCTATTGTTGTATTTAGTGCATTAGCATTAGCTTTTATTCCACCAGTATTATATGCAATTATTAATAAATCTTGGAACGAAGGATGGGGTTCATTTACACTATGGATTTATAGAGCATTATCATTCTTAGTAGTATCTTGCCCATGTGCGTTAGTAATAAGTGTACCTATGTCATTCTTCTCAGGACTTGGCGGAGCATCTAAGAATGGAATTTTAATTAAGGGTTCTATTCATTTAGAAAGATTTGATAAAGCAAATATATTTGTATTTGATAAGACAGGTACATTAACTAAAGGTAATTTCGCAATTAAAACTATCTATCCAAATGAAAATAAGGATTTGGTATTAGAGCTTGCAGCAATTGCAGAAAAGGAATCTAATCATCCAATTGCTAAATCAATAAAAGAAGCTTATGGTAAAGAAATAATAAGTGATTATACTATATCTGAAGAATTAGGTAAGGGCATTAAAGCAGTATCAAATGATGATTATATATTAGCTGGTAATGAAAAATTAATGGAATTATATAATATCAGCTATACTAAATCAGATGATATAGGTACTATAGTATACGTAGCTAAAAATAATGAATTTAAAGGTTATATAGTAATTGCAGATGAAATAAAAACTGATGCAAAAGAAACTATTGAATACCTAAATTCATTAGGAGCAAGAACTATAATGTTAACTGGAGATAATCCACAAATTGCATATCATGTTGCAGAAGAATTAGGATTAAAGGAATTTAAAGCATCCCTATTACCACAAAATAAGGTTTATGAAGTAGATAATTTATTAAATACTAAAAAGGATGATGACCTATTATGCTTCATTGGTGATGGTATTAACGATGCCCCTGTAATTATGAAATCAGATATAGGTATTGCTATGGGTGGAGTCGGTTCTGATGCTGCAATAGAAGCAGCAGATATTGTTTTAATGCATGATGACCTAGCTAGCATTAAGATAGCTAAAAAGATTGCAAGAAAAACTATGAAAATTGTAAAAGAAAATATCATATTTGCAATAACTATAAAAATTATAATCATGATATTATCTGCAACAGGTGTCCTAGAAATGTCATCACTTGGTAAAATTACAATGTGGTTTGCTGTATTTGGTGATGTTGGTGTTGCAATATTATGTATTTTAAATGCAATGCGTTGTAATGTTAAAAATTTTAAAGAGTAAAACGGGAGATTTCTCCCGTTTTTGCTTATATTTTTAATTTTTAATAAATTAATAGATAAATATTAGTATTTCTTTATAAACTATTTAAAAATTTAAATTTTAGGGTATAATTAAGTGAATATATAGAAAGGTGGATTATTAACTATGAGTGAACTACTAGCCCCTGCTGGATCAATGGAAGCATTAAAGACTGCAATACATAATGGCTGTGATGCAATATATTTAGGTATGAATAGATTTGGTGCTCGTGCTTATGCTAATAACTTTACTTTAGAAGAATTAACTGAGGCAGTAAAATATGCACATTTAAGGGGAGTTAAAATCTATGTAACTATGAATATAGTTATATTTGATAGCGAGCTTAATGATGCATATAAGCAGGTTGATGATTTATATAACGCTGGAGTTGATGGATTAATAATCCAAGACCTTGCAGTATTTACTTATGTTACTGAACACTACCCATCATTAGAAGCACACTGTTCAACACAAATGGGACTTGATGACCTAGATGGAACATTACTATTTAAAGAGCTTGGCGCAAAAAGAGTAGTTTTATCAAGAGAAGTACCACAAGAAGAGCTTGTTGAAATAAGAAGAATAAGTAAAATACCTATGGAAATATTTGTACATGGTGCATTATGTGTATCATATAGTGGTAATTGCTTGCTTTCAGGCTTAATTGGATATAGAAGTGGAAATAGAGGTAGATGTGTTGGTGCATGTCGTAAGCCTTACACTTTAGTAAATTTAACAGAGGATAAAATTATTGATAAATCATACATTTTATCAATGAAGGATTTAAATACAGTTTCTCATATTGAGGATTTAAAATTTGCTGATTCCTTAAAAATCGAAGGAAGAATGAAGGAACCTTCATATGTTTCTAACGTAATAAGAACATATAGAGACGCACTTGATGGTAAAGCAACAAAACAAGAAATATCTAACCTAAAGAAAACATTTAACCGTGAATTTACTAAGGGTTATATATTTGGTGAAGATAAAAAGGATATAACAAACGTATTAAGACCAAACCACGTAGGTGAAAAGATTGGTTTTATTTCAAAAAGAGTAAAGGGTGGATATGAAATTACAGTATCTAATCCTGTAAGCCAAGGAGATATCATAAGAATTGATCATAATAATAGTGATATCCTATTCCCTTTAGTAAAGATATTTGATAATAATGATAATTTAGTTAAGGAAGCTTCAAAAAAATTCATTATTAAAATAAAAGAGGAATGCTTCATTGGTGATAATGTATATAGAACAAAGGATATTAAATTTGAAGCAATGCTTCTTAAAAGAAGCCAAGAGGAATTTAAGAAATTCCCTTTAGATATTTCTATTTATGCAACAATTAATAATCCAATATCAGTTACTGCAACATATGAAGATGTATCAATTTCATTTGAAACAGAATTTATTGCAGAAAAAGCAAAATCTAATCCAACAGATGAAGTGCAAGCAAAAGTGCAAATATCTAAGCTAAATGATACTATTTATTATTTAAATGAATTCTATTATTATCAAGAAAATTGCTTCATCCCTGTAAAGGTATTAAATGATATTAGAAGAAAAGCAGTAGAATTAATTAATGAAGAAAGAACTAAGATAGTTCGTCCTTTAAAGCTTGATGATATTAAATATGATAAGGTTAATAAGGAAGAAGACGGAATTAATCTTGCTGTATTCTGTAATACTGAAGAGCAAAAAAAAGCTGCATCTGATTTAGGAATTGAAATTATTTATTATGATAATGTTATAAGACGTAATCTTAATAAATATAAGGATATGTCTAATAAGGAATTATTGATTGGTGGATATGGTGGTATTCACCACTATATGAAAACTAATAGCTTTATAACAGACTTCTCATTAAATGTTACAAATTGGAAATCTGCATATATGATGCATAAACTTGGCGCAAAGCGTGTAACATTATCTCATGAAATTAACCTATCTAGTATTAATGATTTAGTAAATGATTATAAAAAGAATACTTTAATATATCCAAATTTAGAAATGATTGTTTATGGTAAGGCTGATATGATGTTTACTAAATATTGCCCACTAAAGGTGTATGGACAATGTGGTAAATGTAAAAAGAATAAATATGAGCTAAGAGATGAATATGGTAATTTCCCTATTATTTCTCATAATGACTGTACAACAACAATTCTAAATGGTAAATCATTAAATCTAATTGATGAATTAGAAAATATTAAGCATGTTAATACATTTAGAATTAATCTAACAACTGAGGATTATAATGAATCAGTTAATATAATTAATATGTTTAAAGAAAAAATAAAAGAAATGAAGCCTACTAATTTATTTAATAAAGAAAAGGATACAAGAGGCCATTTTAATAAAGAAATATTATAATTTATATATAGCTCCTATTTTTTAAGATAGGGGCTTTTTATTTTGCAATTATTCCATAAAAAATATAAGTTAAATTTAGGAATGAAAAATATAATTTAGACGAAAAAAGATAAGAAAGTTAGATATATAGAGGAGGTTTTAATATGGAAAAAGCTATTAGTGTTATGCAAAGATATGAATTCAAATATATAGTTTCAAAAGAACAAATTGAAGCTTTAAAAAAAGGATTAGAAGGACATATGCAAGTAGATGAATTTGGTAAGACATCAATTGCGTCATTATATTATGATACTAAAGATAAAAGATTAATTAGAAAATCCATTGAAAAGCCTTTATTTAAAGAAAAGATAAGATTAAGAAGCTATGGGCTTGCATCAAATTCTAGTACTGTATTCTTAGAATTAAAAAGAAAAACAGATAGAATAGTTTATAAAAGAAGAGTTGCATCAACAATTAATAAGGTTGATGAATTCTTCAACAACAATGGAAATATTGCAAGTGATGGACAAATCGCAAGAGAAATAACTTATTTTAGAGATTTCTATAAAAATTTAGTACCATCGTGCTTAATCATTTATGACAGAGTTGCATATTTTGAGCCAGATGGAGACTTAAGGCTTACAATAGATTACAATCCTAGATATAGAGTAGATGACTTAAATTTAACTACATCTATGAATGGTAATTTATTGTTAGATGAAGGATATGCAATATTAGAAATAAAAGTACAGGATGCAATGCCTTTATGGTTATCACATTTATTAGATTTTAATCATATTTATAAAGCAAGCTTTTCTAAATATGGAACTGCTTATAAATTAGAGCAAGAAAAAATATCACATATAATTTAGGAGGATTATTATGGCTAATTCAATTTTTACTAATGGTATTTCATTAGAAATGATATTATTAATGTCAGGCTTATCAATAATATTTGGAGTAATATATGCATATATTGCATCATTTAAGATAAGATCATCTAAGGGATTCTTTGTAACATTATCTTTACTACCTTTAATTGTTTCTTTAGGAATTGCTGCAGTATCATTATTCCTAACAGATAATACTACAACAAATATCGCTAGAGTTGCGACAGTTGCGATTGCATTAGGTCTTGTTAGATTTAGATCTAATAATGGTCGTGCTGAAGAAATGGTATTATTATTAGGATCAATTGTTTGTGGATTTATATATGGCTTAGGCTATGCATTATATGCATCAGTAGGACTTATTGTATTTGGCTTACTTTTCGTATTATTATTAACAGCACCAATTTTCAAACACAATAAATTCGAAAAGGAAAAGCTATTAAATATAACTATTCCTGAATCACTAAATTATTCTGATGTTTTTTCTGATGTATTTAAGGTTTATTTAAATGAAGCTGAAATGGTTGGAGTTAAGACAACAGGAATGGGTTCTATGTATAGATTATCTTATAGAATTATTCTAAAGGATATTGAAAAAGAAAAGGATTTAATTGATCAATTAAGAATTAGAAATGGTAATTTAGAAATTAATTTATTACCATATGTAGAAGATAAAAAGGAATTATAATATAAAAAATACCCTATGCTTAGACTAGATAAAATCTAGAATAATATAGGGTATTTTATTATTTAATGTTATAATTATATAAAACACTTAAATTGGGTGGTGATGATATGAGGATTGCAATAATTGGAATGGGTAATATGGGGGCTAAATACGCTAAATACATAAAAGAGGATAGCTCTTTTAATATGACTCTTGTTGCGGTAACAAGACCTAAGCGTGATAAAGAATTATTTGTCAGTGAATATATTAAGGATGTATTAGTATATGATAATGATAAGGAATTATTTAAGGCATTTGATAATAAGGAATTTGAAATTGATTCTGTTATTGTTGCAACACCACATTATAGTCATAAGGATATTGTAATAGAAGCATTTAAAAGAAATCTTAATGTTTTATGTGAAAAGCCTGCAGGAGTTTTCCTTAAGGATGCTAGAATAATGAATGAAGCAAATACTAATATTTTATTATATGGATTAGTTTTCCATCAAAGAACTTATTCTATTTACCAATATTTATATAAAATTATTAAAGAAGAAAAATATGGTAAGCTAAAAAGAGTAAATTATATTACTACAGATTGGTTTAGAACAAATGATTATTATAAAAAGGATAGCTGGAGAAGTACTTATAAGACAGATGGTGGCGGAACATTATTAAATCAATGCCCTCACTCACTAGACCTATTATGCTTCCTTTTTGGTATGCCTTCTAAGGTTATGGCATTTTGCAATGAAGGTAAATATCATGATATAGAGGTAGAAGATGAGGTAAGTTCATATTTAGAATGGGATAATGGCGTAACTGGTATATTTATTGCATCAACAGGTGAAAATCCAGGAATAAATAGAATGGAGGTTACAACCTCAAGAGCTCAAATTACAGTTTATAAGGAATATATTGAGATTAAATATAATGAATTTGATTCAGAATATTACATTAAAAATAATATAGATAATAGTAAGATTACACCTATGGTTGAAAGAATAGATTTTAAATATGATTCTAGCCAAAAGGAAGTATTAAGAATGTTTGGTAATAATAGGGTTATATGTAATGGAAAAGAAGCATTAATGAGTCTTTATCTTTCTAACGCAATGTATTTATCAAGCTTTAAAAAGAAAATAGTTAATATATATCCAATATCATCAAAAGAAGAATTAGATTTTGAATTAGAATTCTTTGATGAATTTAATAAAAGAATATAAAAAATATCCCAGAATGTTGGGTACCCAATAAATTGGACTAAATAATTTAATATTATAATTGTGATAAGGATTGTTGTCTATATTGAAGTGGGCTCAATCCTTTTCTTTTTAGATTAATTCTTTCTTCATTATACCATTTGATGTATTCTTCAAT
>JAEEGL016139868.1_pt1 | contig 50167 bp, 52 predicted proteins | sample 9134231 | NCBI WGS metagenome assembly JAEEGL01 (sample SAMN16246548, study PRJNA631951) | gut metagenome | biome: gut microbiome; feature: rumen; material: fiber-attached | host: Bos | place: Iran: Karaj | collected 2018-10 | reverse complement strand
TATACTCCCTGAAAGGTCGTGGTAGTATATGTGCCTTCCGGATGTTCAACAGTTGTCGTCGTGGTGGCACAGCAAGACTGTTCTTCCGCCCAGGTAGTCTCCCAGGCATATGTCGCCTCACTGGTTGTGGTGACAGCCGCCTCGCGGCACATAGCTGTCGTTGAGCGGTTTGCCGCTTCCGCGACCACCTTCTCTTTTTCCTTCGGACCGCTTGCAAAAGCGAAGCCGAGTCCGATGCCGATTATCAGCATCATCAATGCTGCAATATCGGCCTTCAATGTCTCTTTCATACTGATTCTCCTTACTTGTTAAGACTGAGCGGAATACCATAACCACCCTTTCGGACAACTCTCTTGGTATTTTTCGACATTTGCAAAGAGAGTAAGCGAATCTTGATATTGGATTTTAATTGACCATAAATTATTATGTAGTCCACCCATACATAATAGTTATCTAAAACATATGGGGCACCACTCCCATATCCTTATCATATAAATAGATCCGGCATATCCATTTATATGATGTTTTAGGCTCATGAGAGCTGTCAATTATAAATCCTTTTTCAAAGATTATGCTTACTTTAATTATATCATGTTTTATGTAAACGTGCAAATTTTACCCATATTTCAACAGTACGTAAAATGGCGTTGTTAATTTGCTTTATTTTTTTTTATATTATATAATGCAATTAAATATTTTTTGAGGTGATTTTATGGATTTAGAAAAATTAGTAGAAATAGCAAAAAATGCTCGTTTAAATACTTATTCTCCTTACACAAAATACGAAACTGGTTGTGCTCTTCTTACTAAAAGTGGAAAAATTTTTACTGGATGTAATATAGAAAATGGTGGTATACAATCTATATGCGCTGAAAGAGTTGCCTTTACTAAAGCACTTTCTGAAGGTGAAAAAGATTTTAAATGTATGGTTGTTATTGGTGGTCCTAAAAACGGAGAATTAATACAAACGACTCCTTGTGGTTATTGTAGACAATTCATAAGCGAATTTGTTGACGAAAATTTTAAAATATATACATTCTATGATACAATTGAAAATATTCAGGAATATACAATTAGTGATTTGTTACCTGGAGTATTTAAAATTATTTAAAATTTAATTGTTGTTGATTTAAAGAAAGAGTTTTACTCTTTCTTTTTTGTTTTTTTCCCTTTTGTTTTGATTTTTATTTGTTTTATGATTTTTTCTCACAAATCTATGCATTTATTGACTTTTTCACAAAAATGTTTTATTATTAAGTCAAATTTATTAATAGGAGGAATTATTATGTTAAAACAATTTAAAGAGTTTGCATTAAAAGGTAATGTTATGGACCTAGCTATAGGTGTTATCATAGGTGCTGCATTCCAAGCAATTGTATCTTCATTAGTTGAAGACATTATTATGCCAGCTATCTCACTTATATTTGGAGATATTGATTTTTCAAATATGGCATATAAAGTTGGTGAAGTTTCAATAAACTATGGAAAATTTATAACAGCAGTTGTTAATTTCTTATTAGTAGCATTTACATTATTCTTAGTTATTACTTATATAAACAAATTAAATACTAAATTAGAAAAAGCAAAAGCAGAACAATTAGCTGGTATTGGAAGTAAAATCTTCAAAAACAAAAAATCTAAAAAAGGTGAAGAAGTTCCAGAAGAACCAACTACAAAAATTTGTCCTCACTGCTTATCAGAAATACACTATAAAGCAACAAGATGTCCTCACTGTACTTCTGAATTAGAAGTTGAGAAGAACGCTTAATTAATTGTTAAATTTACAACATAATAAAAAGTAAATAAACTAAAAAAGATATCATTGAATATGATATCTTTTTTTATTTATCTGAATTAAATAAAAAATGACAACCTTAATGGTTGTCTTTTTTATACTCTTATGCTTTTGCAGCATTTAATTTTTTTGCTAAGTTAGATTTTTTTCTAGCAGCTGTGTTTTTAACTATAACACCTTTAGTGCAAGCTTGATCTATTTTCTTAGTAGCTTCACTAAATAATTTTTCTGCTTTTTCTAAGTCTTTAGCTTCTAAAGCTTCTTCAAATTTTTTGATAGCTGTTTTATAAGCTGATTTTATCATATTATTTTGTAATGTTTTCTTTTCAATAACGCTAACTCTTTTAATAGCTGATTTAATATTTGGCATCTATGTTGCACCTCCTCTTGACTATAGTAAACTATAACGGATACTATTGTAACATAAAAGATTTGTAATTGCAAGGATTTTTTACAATTTAATTGCAAAAAGAAAATAAAAAGTGTAATTCGTAAGAATTACACTTCTGGTGGGCAATCGGGGTTTCGAACCCCGGACCTTCTGATTAAGAGTCAGCTGCTCTACCAGCTGAGCTAATCACCCATATATATCGTTACCGACGAAAAATATTATACAACTTTTCGCCGGTATTTGTCAAGTTTTAATCAGTGATTCTGGATAAAACATTTTATTTTTTATAAATCATCTCTTGAGTCCTGTATTACATCATCACTTATGTCATCTCTCAACGTTCTTCTCAATTCATCCAAGCCTTCTTCTTTTTTTGTTCCAACCATTCTTTTTCTCTGTTTGATTCTTTCTAATAAGTCTTGAATTTTCTTTCTTTCAGCTATCATTTTCTCAAGATTTGGTCTTATTTCAAGATCTAACATCTTAATGGATTCATCATCTGATCCTTCAAATGCTCTGTATTCTACTTCCGAACCATCTTCATACTGCAATTGTCTATCATCTGATAAGAATATTTGCCTTCCCTCTTCATCATAAGCCTCAATCAATCCTTTTTTTATCATATTTTTAATATTTATTAAGGATGTGTCTTTTGTTGCATTACATGTTATTCTCTTACCTTCTTTTGCAGAAGTTATTAATAGTCCATACAAATAATCTGTCATCTCAAAAATTGATAACAACGATGCTTTTCTATCTTGACTACTTTCAGTATTTTTATCTGAATTAATTCCATCTTCTGATGCTAAATCTATTATTGCAATATCACCTTCATATGTTGTTCCATATATTAAGTACCATGTTTTTTCACTTCCAATTACAACTGTTGGATTATCAGTTTCATAAGAAAAACTTATATCACTTTTACTTTGAACATTATCATTATTCATAACTTGCTGTGCTGGTCTATATACTTTTTTCTCAATTCTTTTTATTATCTCAATTTGTTCTTTTGTTAGCTCTTGTTCCTTTATTTCATATACTCCATCAGTTTTACCATACCATTCTTCAACGCCTGATAGTTTTTCTCGTTCTGTTTGTTCTTCCTGCTCTTCCTGCTCTGACTGTGCTACACTATCACTAATTATTTTTTTGATCTCTTCTCTTCCTTCTTCTCCTATTTCTGCTATTAATACTGGATTAAATTTTTTTGCTCCTGCCGGAACGCCATCTATAACTGAATCTATCCATGGATGTGACTTATTATTCCATACACTTCTATTATTATACTCATAAAAGGCTTCTGCAGGTACTACTGTATCTGCTTCACTAAGTCGGTTTAATGATACTAATTTATTATATCCTTTTCCGGCAACAACTTCTTTTAATACTAGACTCTCAAATACTTCTGGACTTATTTTTCCTGCTTTCAATAATTTTGTTAAGAATTGTCTATCAAGTTCCATGGCTTGTTGTCCTGCTTTTTGATAAATTCCTAGTATTTCTTCTTGTTCTTGCTCACTTAGCCTGCTCGTTACATTTTCCGTCATTTCTATATTATCAAATGTTAATCTATCGTATTGACCATTTTTTCCTCTTTGCCTTATTGTTAATGATTGTGCAATTATATGATATGTTCCATCATCTTGTAGCTCCTCAACTACAAAAATTCCGCCATTTTCTTCAATAGCACCTAATAACATTGCCCCCATTCCTACGCCACCAAATTTTTGACAACAATCTGTTATATTTCCTACAAACATTGTTAATATATCATTTGGTGATAACATTCTTCCTCTAAATCTATTCTCTTTTTCATATATATATAATGGAGGTATACTCGTTCTTTCCCTTTTTTTCACTATATCAAAAACTTGTTGTACTTCTGCGAATTGTTCGTCAGTGACAATCTCACCAATAGTTGATGCATATCTTGCTATTTCTTCGTCACCTTCTCGCTGATTATTATAGGTTCTACTTTCTAAATATTTAAAAATATCGTCTATAGTCAACTTTCCGTTTAAATACTTATTTTTAAGCAATTCCGAATTAATTATTATATCAAAATTATTGTGTATTGTTGAAAATTTTTCAATGCATCTTGGATTATATAAAAACTCTTCTATGTGTGCCTCAAAAAAAGCTTTGAATTTTTCCGAATATGGTTCATGAACTCCGCCAAACATATCATGTAATTGCTTATATGTAACCATTATTCTTGTTTCCTCAGGCATGCTTTCTTGCACAGCCTCAATCATTTTGTAAGCACTTTCAAGATCATTTTTATCTTTTATTCTCGCTTCCCTTTCTGTCTGTATTTGTATACCAATCTTTTCACTTAGTATCCTAATTTCTTCATCAGTATACAATGTTTCTGAATTATGATCTACTATACTTTTTGGACTACCATTTTTATTTTTCAACTCCCTGAAAGCCCCTAATATTTGCCTTATCCATTGTTCTTTTCCACTTTGTTGTATTGCATTTTTCGTATTTAATACTGATAAGATTGAATTATAATTAATATCCTCTCTAAATACTTGATTATTATTATATAACCTCATAAATCTACTAGCTATATTTGAAGCATTTTGTCTTATATATGGAGAATAGTGTTCATCTGAAAATTCTGCTATAATTAATTGTTCTAGGTTTTCAACTTCTATTGTATTATTTTCTTTATATATTTTTCTTAATACTTTTTCAAGTATCTTTTGTATTGGTTCAATTTGATCTTCAACTAATACTTCTTCTGTATTTGGATCAGTAGATTTCAACGCTTCATTAATTAATGGTTGAGTTTTTCCTAGATTAATCCTAAATTGTTCTCTACTTAAACTTTCATCTACTTCAACTATTTGTAGTAGTAACTCTTCCCAAAACATTTTCTCTACCAATTGTATAGACGTTTTATCCTCATTAAATAATCCCATAAGTCTACTAGCTATATTTGAAGCATTCTGTTTTATATATGGAGGATATCTTTTTTTTGAAAATTCTGCTATAATTAGTTGTTCTAAATTTGTGACATCCAATGTGTTGTTTTCTCTATATACTTTTCTTAATACGTTTTCAAGTATCTTTTGTATCGATTCTATTTGATTTTCATCTGGTATTTCTCCTGTATTTGGATCAGCAGTTCTCAATGTTTTACTTATTGTTAAACGAGTATTTTCTATATTAGTTCTAAGTTGTTCACTATTTAATTTTTCACCTACTTCAGAAATTTGAAACTGTGCTTCAATTTGTTTTATATCAAATCTTTCCATTATTTTACTCATCAGCTGTGTAAAAGATTTGATTTGAGCAATATCTTGACTTTCTAATAGTTGAGTTAAAGCTCTACAAGTTTGTTCAAAGGATAAAATCATATATTTAACATCTAGCTCTTCATATTCTATATTTGACTCGCTTAATACTAATTGGCTAAAATCCTTAAAATCTTCCGTACTAATATCTTTAGATTGACTAGAATCTTTAGAGTCTTCTATAAATTTATTATTATATACTCCTCCTTGTAATTGATTCTTTTTAAAATAAGCAACAGTATAATCTCTTAGTCTTGCCGTCAAACTCATCATTGCTTGTAGTTCTTTGACTGTAGTAGCAAAATTACCTTTTATTTTTTCTCTTTCATCATATAATTCTTTATATTTTTCATTGTCTTCTAATCCATATAATTCTATATCTTCTTCATGGATAATTTCTGGTATTCTTATCATTCTCTCCAGAGTATCCATTCCAACACTAGAAAAAATCTTATAATATAATAAATTCATAAATTCATTAGAGTAATCTTTAGAAAGTTTAAACTGTCCTTTTTTTCTGATTTCAGCCAGTCTTCCTGATTCATCTCCAAAAATCAAGCTTTCGTCAATTAACTGTTTTTCCTCTGAGTTGAGCTTACTATAAAGTAAAAGCAAATCCTCTATATCGATTTCATCTGGAATTGTTATATTTTTTAATTTTGGACACTTAGCAAATGCATCAGGGCCTACACTTTTTATACTATCCGTTAGTGTTACACTTGTTAATTCTGTACATCCAGAAAATGCTTTATATCCTATTTTCTTTACACCGTCTGGAATTATTACACTTTCTAAGCTTTCACAACAAGCAAATGCTACTTCATCTATAGATAATACACTACCTGGAATATTTACACTTATTAAGCTTTTACAGTGCGCAAATGTACTACTAAATATGGTTGTTACACTGTCTGGAATTATTACATTTTTTAAGCTTGTACATCTTCGAAATGCACCACTACCTATCATTTCTACACTATTTGGTATTTCTACGCTTTTTAAACTAGTACAATCAAGAAATGTTTCATTGCCTATATATTTTATACTGTCTGGAATCACTATGCTTTCCAAACTTGTGCATCCATCAAACGCTGCATTTTCCAAAAGTTTTACACTATTTGGAAGTTCTATACTTTGTAAACTTATACATCTTCGAAATGCCCTCGCCCCTACACTTGATAAACTGTTTGGAAGTACCACACTTTGCAAACTTGTACATCCATAAAACACAACACCACCTAAAGATTCTACACCATCTGGAATTTCTATACTTTTTAAACTTGTACATTCATAAAATGAGTGATTCTCTATACTTGTTATACCTTCTGAAAGTACTGCACTTTCTAAGTTTGTACATCCAAAAAACACTGCTTCACCTAGAGTTTTTACACTGTTTGGGATTTCTATACTTTTTAAGCTTCTACAATTTAAAAAAGCTTCTTGAGATATACTTGTTACACTGTCCGGAATCCTTATACTTGTTAGACTTGTGCATGATTTAAACATAGAATTACTTATCATTGTTAAACTATTTGGAAGTATTGCTTTTTCTAAGCTTATACATCCTTGAAATGTCCATTCACCTATACTGGTTACACTATCTGGAATTTCTATACTTTTCAAGCTTTTACATCCATAAAAAGTACTATCACCTATCTTGGTTAAACTATTTGGAAGTACTATATTTATTAAACTTATGCAAGCTTGGAATGCCCATCCATCTATGTTTGTTACACCTTCTGGAATTTCGACACTTTCTAGGTTTTCACAATTTTCAAATGCTCCCTTTTCTATCCACATAACACCTTTGGGTATTTTTATGCTTTTTAAACCTTTACATTCCGCAAATGCAAATTCTCCAATACTTGTTACACTTTTTGGAATTTCTATGGTACCATTAACTATATCACTGTTTTCTACTCTTCGTAATATCCCATTCTCAATAACCATTTTTTCACCTCGGTTTATCTTTTGATACTAATTACATTTTAAATAGCTCTTTAAAACGCTTTTTTATTTTTGCCCATAATCCTTCTTTGTACTCAATCATCATTTTTTCTTTGTATTCTTGACTTTCTTTTCCCTCTGATTGTTCTTCTTCATTTTTGCTTTCATCTATTTTTTCTTTATCTATGTCTTTTTTTATTAACTCTTGTGGTACTGGAATAATTATATTTTTATATTTATATAGTTCTTCTTTACTTTCTAAAGTTCCAATAGTATTACTTAACTCTGCATTTACAAATACATTATCGCATTGCGCTAAATTAATAAATTTATATGCTTTTTGTACATCTTCTGTATATATTACTGCTCCTTTTGCAAATTTAACTTTTTCAATTATTTCTTCAACATCTCCTCTTATAAATTCACAATCTTCATTTTTTTGAGCTTCATTTTCAAAAATTTCATTTTCTATATATACATATTTTTTTCCTTTGTTTTCAATGCTTATCTTGTTTTTTTCTACTTTAGGCGGATCTATTGTTATTCCCTCTTCACTATACATATAAATTACTTGATCAAAATAATCATAAAAATAATCTTCAAAAGGCATATACATCACAAGATTTTCATCTATGTTATATTTTCTTAGAGCTTCTTTTATAATAACTAAAATAAGAGCTTCCACACTATATTCATTATACTTAATTGCAGAAATCGCAATTGCATTTCTTGTTTTTATTGCTTTTATCCAGTACTTTATTATCTCTTCTGGTTTATATGCTTCAACTGCAATAATTCCAACTGGTGTCATTACTTGTGCAAATAAAAAACCTTGTTCATTTATTATTGTTTTCCCTAATGATTCATACTCTTTATTTATTTCCTCTTTTATAATACTGATAATCTTATCAACCGTTATATCAGATTTATATATTGATATTATTTTTTCAATTTCTGATCTATTTGCTTCGATTCTATCTGCTATATACCTTAACACCTTATATGGCAAATCTGTATCATTGTTTATATTATAATCATTAAATGCAATTTGCAATCTTCTTACATTTTCTTTAATCATTAGTAATTCTCCTTATACTATATATACTATATTGTATTATAACCATATATTTTTTTCAATTGATTTCCTTAAAATACAACAAAAAACCAGAACTTAATGTTCTGGTTTTTAAATGTCTATTTATCAAATAATACGATATTATTTTCTTTTAATGACTTTTGTACATCTATTACTCTTTGATTAGATGAACCTTTCCATTTTAAAGTTGGATTTCTAAGTTCATCTGTATATGTTCCATCTACAAGCACATCAACATACTTCATTGCTTCTTTATCTTTTAAGTCTTGATCAAATTTAAATCCTGACCACATCCATACTGTTTTATCTGGGAATTTTTCCTTAAAAGCTTTTGCAAGCTTTGCTGTTCCCTCTTGATTGTTTGGATGCATAGGTTCACCACCTAATATTGATAAACCTTTTATTTGCTTTTTATCGCATAAATCAAGTACTTCTTTTATTGTGTCATCATTAAATTCTTTACCTGCTGTAAAATCCCATGTTTCAGGGTTGAAACAGTTTTTACAATGAAAGGCACATCCTTGCATAAATATTGAAACTCTAACACCTGGTCCATTTGAAATGTCCATTTTTCTAATCAAATTGTATCTCATCTTTAGATCGCCACCTTGTTATCTATATGTAAAACTCTTTCTTTTATCTCTTGTGTTCTTCCTTTATTCCAGAAGTTTGTACCGATATATCCACACGTACGTCTTGCAACATTTAATGTGTTATGATCTCTATTTCCACATTCTGGGCAATACCATTCTAGATTATCATCTATTAATATTTCTCCTGTGTATCCACATTGTTGACAGTAATCACTCTTTGTATTTAATTCAGCATACATGATGTTATCATAAATATATTGAATAATTTCTGTTACAACATCTAAGTTGTTTTGTAAGTTTGGTGTTTCAATATATGAAATTGCTCCACCTGGGCTTAATACTTGGAATTCGCTTTCTAAGTTTAATTTATCGAATGCATCAATTTCTTCAAATACAGGAACATGATATGAATTTGTAACATAGTTTCTATCTGTAATTCCTTCAACTGTTCCAAATCTTTCTTTTAAGCATTTAGCGAATTTATATGTTGTAGATTCTATTGGAGTACCATATACTGAATAATCAATATCTTCTTCTGCTTTCCACTTTTTAGCAGCATCATTCATTCTCTTCATTACTTTAAGAGCGAAATCTCTACCAATTCCATTATCTGTATGAGAACAATCTGTCATGTATTTAACACACTCATATAATCCTGCATATCCAAGTGAAATTGTTGAATATCCATGATGTAATAATTCGTGAATTGATTCACCTTTTTCAAGTCTAGCTAAGGCACCATGTTGCCATAGAATTGGAGCAACATCACTTGTTGCATTACTTAATCTCTTATGTCTAATTTGTAATGCTTTATGGCATAATTCCAATCTTTCATCAAAAATTTTCCAGAATTCATCCATATCTTTCTTTGAAGATAAGGCAACATCAGGTAAGTTTATAGAAACAACACCTTGGTTGAATCTTCCATAATATTTTCCTTTTCCTTCAACATAGTTTTTAGCTTTTGCAATATTTCCTAGACTCATTGATCTATCTGGTGTTAAGAATGATCTACATCCCATACATGGATAACATTCTCCCTCACCTTTTTCATTTATTTTATATTCTTTCATTTTCTTTTCAGAAATATAATCAGGAACCATTCTCTTAGCCGTACATTCAGCAGCAAGTTTTGTTAAATACCAATATTTGCTATCTTCATGTACATTATCTTCTTCTAGTACATATAATAGTTTTGGGAATGCTGGTGTTATATATACACCTTTTTCATTTTTAAATCCTACTATTCTTTGTTTTAAGAATTCTTCTATAATCATAGCTAATTCATCTTTATATTCATCAGTCTCACCTAAGTACATATTAACTGATAAGAATGGAGCTTGACCATTTGTATTTGTCATTGAATTTACTTGATAATTGAATGTTTGAACACCATCTTCAACTTCTTTTTTAGTATCTTGTTCTGCAAATCTCTTACATTCAACTTCACTTAAATTTCTTTCTTTATATTTTTGATAATATCTATCATAACTTGCTCTAACAAAAGGAGCTAAATGGCTAAGTGAAACTGTTGCTCCACCATAGCTTGATGATGTTACTGCTAATATGATTTGTGTTGTGATAGTTGCTGCCGTTAAAAATCTATGTGGTTTTTCAATCATTACACCATTAATTATTGTTCCATTTTGAAGCATATCATCTAGATTAATTAATTCGCAGTTGTGAAGTGCATTTTGTGCAAAATAATCTGCATCGTGGAAATGGATAATTCCTTCGTCATGTGCCTTTACTATATCTTCTGGAAGTAAGAATCTTCTTGTTATATCAGTACTTGTAATTCCAGCTAAGTAATCTCTTTGTGTTGTAACAACTTCTGCATTCTTGTTAGAATTTTCATTGTTCCAATACTCATTTTCTCCTTCGATTAATTCTTTAATTGTTTGGTCAGTTGTGTTTGATTTTCTAACCAATTCTCTTGTATATCTATATGTAATGTATTTCTTAGCTAGAGTATATTTACCAAGTCCCATTAAATTTTCTTCTATTATATCTTGGATATCTTCAACTAAAATTCTTTTCTTATTTAAGTCTTCGATATTTTTAATAATTTCTTCAATGTTTTCTTTAGTAGCTTTCTCTTTTCCTCTTACTTCAGCATTTGCTTTTTCTATTGCAGTTCTAATCTTTGCTGGATCATAGTCTACAATGTGTCCATCTCTTTTTACAATTTTCATATAGTATTCCTCCTTTGTTTTTCTTATGCATAATATATATATAAAAATAAAACTTTACAAGTTGCATTTGCAACTTTTGATAATTTGTAATATAATTGTAACAGGAGGTGTTTTTTATGCTAAGTCCATTTGACAATATCACTGCCTTACAAAGGCACAAACTGTTCAAATTACTGCATATTCACGTATATAGATACCAAAAATCTGAAGAAATATTACCAACAATAAAATCTGATAATGTAATATGTATTATTCTTTCTGGAAAAGCAGAAATGATAAATGTAGATTACAATGGTAATGAATTATTATTAGAACATTTAACAGAAAATAGTGTATTCGGAACAAATATAAATCCCCTTAGTAGCACTAACTGCGAAATCATTGCCAAAGAATACACTGAGGTTTTAGTTATAAATTATAATACATTATTAAATGAAGAAAACACAAACCACTTCTATTTTAATGTATTTTTAAGAAATCTATTTGATATTATTAATACCAAATTTAGGATAGCAAATGAAAGAATAAAAGTCTTAGAACAAAAAACAATTAGAGATAGATTATTAGAATACTTTGAAATACAGTACAAAAAGACTCACTCTAAAACAATAGAACTTCCTTTCAACTTAAAAGACTTTGCTGACTTTCTTGGTACAAATAGATCAGCAATGTTTAGAGAACTTAAATATATGAAGGAAGATAAATTTATCACTATAAATGGAAAAAGAGTTACATTATTATATAAGGCCAACAGTTTATTTTAGTTAATCTAAACCTTATTTACCAATAATTACATTTGAAAGCATCTTCAAATCATGCTACTATTGATTATGGAGGTGCTTTCTTATGCTATTTAAAAAGTTTCCTTTCAATAATATAAAGAATGTAAAAATTGATGACAAAATTAAACATCTAATTAAAATTGGTTTATACATATCCTTCCTTTTAGTTATTCTTTCATCAATAACACTTTTCATTTACCTTAACTTTAATAAAAACCTTCTTATATATAAATTAGGTTTAATGTTTTTAAAGTTAAGTACAGTCACCGCTACTGCTTTTATTGTCTCAGGTTTAAGTGTTGATAGAATTAGAAGAGATTTATTTTAAAACTGTCAAGAGGGCCGGGGCAAAATGACAGTGTCACTTTGCCCCGGCCCTCTTGACAGTTTTCCCTTTTTGTTATTTTTATTTACTTAATTCTTCTTTAAACATTTCATTTAACATTTGAGGATTTGCTTTTCCTCTTGTTTCTTTCATTGCTTGACCAACTAAGTATCCAAGTGCTTTTTCTTTTCCTGCTTTATAATCTGATACTGATTGTTCATTTGCTGCAATTACTTTAAGAACTACTTCTTTGATTGCTCCTTCATCAGAAATTTGAACTAATCCTTTTTCTTCTATAATCTTAGATGGCATTTTATCTGATTCAAACATTTCATCTAATACTTGTTTACCAATTTTTGTACTGATTGTTCCTTTATCAATTAAAGTAATTAATTCAGCTAAGCTTTCTGGTCCAAATGGTATATCTTCTGGTTCTAATTCTTTACCATTTAATATCTTAGCAACATCTGACATTAACCAGTTGCTAACAGCTTTTGGATTGTTACAAATTTTTGTAGCTCCTTCAAATAAATTAGATAGATATTTAGAAGCTGTTAAAGCATTTGCTTCTTTTTCTGAAAGTTTAAATTCTTCAACATATCTAATTTTTCTACTTTCTGGAAGTTCTGGTAAATTCTTTTTGATGTTTTCAACATATTCATCTGGTAATCTAATTGCAACTAAGTCTGGATCTGGAAAGTATCTATAGTCTTGAGCATCTTCTTTATCTCTCATTGGAAATGTTTTTCCAGATACATCATCCCATCTTAGTGTTTCTTGATCAATTTTTCCACCATTATCTATAACATCAACTTGTCTATCTACTTCATATTCAATAGCTCTAACTATAGATCTGAATGAGTTCATGTTTTTCATTTCTGTTCTTGTTCCATATTCTGTTGCGCCTTTTTTTCTTATTGAAACGTTAACATCTGCTCTTAAAGATCCTTCTTGCATTTTACAGTCAGATACTTCAATATATTCAAGTACTGATTTTAATTTTCTTAGATATCTTTCAACTTCTTCAGCTGATCTTAAGTCTGGTTCAGAAACCATTTCTATTAATGGAACTCCAGCTCTGTTTAAGTCTACTAAGCTTCCTCTTCCATATTCATCATGGTTTAATTTTCCAGCATCTTCTTCTATATGGATTCTTAATAATCTTACTTTCTTTTTATTTCCATCATTATCTTCTATTTCAATATATCCATGTTCACAAAGTGGCATATCATATTGAGATATTTGATAAGCTTTTGGAAGATCAGGATAGAAATAATTTTTTCTATCATTCTTACTATTTTTTGATATTTTACAGTTTGTTGCAAGTCCTGCTTTAACAGCATATTCAACAACTTTTTCATTTAATACTGGTAATGTTCCTGGCATTGCCATACAAATTGGACAACAATGTGTATTTGGTTCTCCACCAAATTCTGTAGGACAACTACAGAATATTTTTGTTTTAGTAGATAACTCAGCATGCACTTCAAGTCCTATTACAACTTCATAATCACTTCTTGGCATTTAATTTTCCTCCTATTTTTTGAATGTTGGTTTATTCTCTTTAAAATTAGTATTTTGCTCGTATGTATAAGCAGCGTTTAAGATTGTTTCTTCATCAAAATGTTTACCAATTATTTGCATTCCTATTGGCATTCCGTTGCTATCTACTCCGCATGGTACTGATATTGCAGGTACTCCAGCAATGTTAATTGGAACAGTACAGATATCTGCTAAATACATCTCTAATGGATTATTTGATTTTTCTCCAATATTAAATGCTACAGTTGGTGATGTAGGAGCTATGATTACATCGTACTTTTCAAAAGCTTTTGCAAATTCATCTTTAACAAGAGTTCTAACTTGTTGAGCTTTTTTATAGTAAGCATCATAGTATCCTGAACTTAAAACATAAGTTCCAAGAATAATTCTTCTCTTAACTTCTGCTCCAAATCCTTCACTTCTTGAATTTCTATATATTTCTTTTAAATTAGTAAAGTTTTCTGTTCTGTATCCGTATCTAATTCCATCGAATCTTCCTAAGTTTGAACTTGCTTCAGCACAAGCTATAATATAGTAAGTAGCTAATGCATAATTTGCAATATCCATTGAGAACTCTTCAACTGTTGCTCCTAATTCTTTATATTTTTCTAGAGCTGCTTCAAGGCTTGCTTTAACTTCTGGATTGATTCCTTCTCCATAGAATTCTTTTGGAACTCCTATTTTTAATCCTTTAACATCATTCTTTAATGCTTTTAAATAATCTTTCTTTTCAAGATTTTCAGATGTTGTATCTTTTTCATCATGACCTGCTATTAAGTTTAATAACATTGCATTATCTGTAACATCCTTTGTGATTGGTCCTATTTGATCAAGTGATGAAGCAAATGCAACTAATCCATATCTAGATACTAATCCATAAGTTGGTTTTAATCCAACAACACCACAAAAGCTTGATGGTTGACGAATTGATCCACCTGTATCTGATCCTAATGCCCAAGGAACCATTCCAGCTGCAACTGCTGCTGCACTTCCTCCTGATGATCCACCTGGTACTGCATTTAAATTCCATGGGTTAGATGTTTTCTTGAAGTATGAGTACTCTGTTGAACCTCCCATTGCAAATTCATCCATATTTAATTTTCCTAATGGAATAATATCTTCAGCATTTAATTTTTCCATAACTGTTGCATCATATGGTGATACAAAGTTTTCTAACATTTTAGAAGCACAAGTTGTTTTTACTCCAGTCATATTAATATTATCTTTTATTCCGATTGGAATACCTTTAAATCCAGAATAATCTCCTTTAGCATCTACTTCTTTTGCTTTTTCTATTGCTTCATCACATAAAGTTGTAATAAAAGCTTTAACATCTGGTTCTTTTTCATTTATTCTATCAACATAAGCTTTAACAATTTGCTCTGATGTAAGCTCTTTTTTTGCTAGTTTTTCTTTTAATTCATGTACTGTTAATTCAGTAATCTCCATTATGAATTCTCCTTCCATACTTATTATCTATTATAAAACTTTTGGTATTTTAAACATTCCATCTTCTTGTTCTGGAGCATTTTGTAATAGTAAATCTCTATTTCCAAACTCCTTTATTTCATCTTTTCTAAAAACATTGTAATTTGAATTAGCTCCGATTGTTTCTTTAAGTCCATCTGTAGAGGCTTTATTTACAATGTCTGCAAAATTTAAAATATCTTGAAGATTATCTAGGTATGAATCTACTTCTTCATCTTTTAGATTTAAATTTGCAAGTTTTGCAATATGTAATAATTCTTCTTTACTTACTACCATAGTTCTTATCATTCCTTTCCAAGTCTCATTATAACTTTCCATATTATATACTGAAAACATAAAAAAAACAAGACTAAATTGCCTTGTTTTAAATAATTATAAAGATTTTTTTATTTGTTCTTACTTATAAAATTCCATGAGTCTCTACACATATCTTCTAATGTATGCATATTTGTCCAACCAAGTTCCTCTCTTGCTTTTGTAGGATCAGCATAGAACATGTCTAAATCTCCTGCTCTTCTTGGAGCGATTTTATATGGAACTTTAATGTTGTTTACTTTTTCAAAAGTGTGAACTATTTCTAAAACACTATATCCTCTTCCATTTCCTAAGTTATGGATATAAACTCCAGCTCCTTTTTTATCAAGATTTTCTAAAGCTTTTAAATGTCCAATTGCTAAATCTTGAACATGGATATAATCTCTTACTCCTGTTCCATCTTCTGTATTATAGTCATTTCCAAATACAGATAATTCCTTTAATTCTCCTACTGCTACTTTTTGAATATATGGCATTAAGTTGTTTGGAATTCCTTGTGGATTTTCGCCTATTATTCCAGATGGATGGGCTCCTATTGGGTTGAAATATCTTAAGATTGAAATTGACATTTCATTATCAGCATCATAACAATCTTCTAATATTTGTTCTATCATTGCTTTTGTTTTTCCATATGGACTTGTAGGTATTCCTCTTCCCATTGTTTCAACATATTTAGGATTTCCCGGATCTCCATATACTGTTGCAGAAGAACTAAATACTATTTTCTTACATCCATATTTTCTCATTACTTTTAATAAAGTTAATGTTCCTGTTATATTATTATGATAATACTCTAATGGTTTTTCACATGATTCTCCTACTGCTTTTAATCCAGCAAAATGTATAACAGAATCAATGCTGTTTTCTTCAAAAACTTTTTCAAGTTTTTCCTCATCTAATATATCTAATTCATAAAATTTAAAATCTTTATTGATTATCTTTTTTATATTTTCTAGTACTTCTGGTTTACTATTTGAAAAATTATCTACTATAACTACTTCCTTGCCTGCTTCTAATAATTCAACTACAGTATGACTTCCAATATAACCTGTACCACCTGTAACTAATATTGCCATTATTATTCCTCCCTTAACAATACAATATATTATACAGTATCAATCCATATTTTTCAACCTTTTTTGTCACAAAAGACTTTATTAAAACTACACCTCCACTAATATAAGGTCTTCACCAATACACTTAATATTCTGCCAAGGTATTACTATTTCATTATTTGCAGAAAATCTGTTAAGTAACTTCATACTCCCTGGTACAATAATAGATGTAATTTTTCCTGTTTCAAGATCAGCTGTTACATCTTGAACATATCCTAAACGTTTCCCAGTATTTATATCAATTACTTCCTTATGACTAAAATCTAATCCTTTTCCTCCCATAAAAATCCCCCATATTTCAAAGTTATAAAAGATATACTTTATAATATGAGGATTTTTATTTTTTATGAATATTATTTTAATTTATGTAATGTATTTTTATTGTTTAATTGTTTCAATTCCTGTATTTTTTCTCTTTCAATTTGCTTGGTACTTTTCTTCGGCGTTGGCAAATCTTCTGGCATTGTACCACCAATTCTCTTTATAGTTTGTCTAACTGCTTGTCCAACATTATGATGTGTCTTACATGCATTTTTTTCATCATTTATGCCCTTATTTTTTAATACTTCATCAGTTTGAGTAATTCTAAATAGATTTGCTGCAAGTTCTGTACTACTCATATAATCTAATATGTCCTCTTTTTCTGATATTCCTTTTCTTTCCGCTATATCTTTAGCTGTTTCTCCATTATAAAGACCTCTATATCCATAATTGTTAAATTTCCCATAGTTCTTTACACCAGCATTCTTTGCTGTATCAAATAAATATTTATTCTTGTCTTTAACATTATTTCTTGTGTATAATCTTTTTTCATCTTCGCTTAATTCTTCATACTCTTGTCTTGTTAACTCTTGTTTTCTAGTTTGCACTGCAAAATATGTCTGTGCTAATGCAATTGCTTTTTTTCTACTATCTCCATTTTGAGCTACAAGATAGCAAGCATATCTTGTTAGTTTTATATCTTCAATATTCATTTCTGCATTATTACCCACTTTTAACACCTTCCCGACGTTGGCAAAGTGTTCATCTACTTCTATATTACTTCCTTTGCAAGCTTCCTTAGCTTTCATTATTACATTTTTAAAATTTCCCCATTTATTATATTCTAATTTTCCCATTAACTCTCTTGCATACCAAAACTCTACTCCATTTTCATCGATATGTTTAATACATTCAAATCCATTTTCATTATTTTTAATTAAATTATCCTTCATAATTTCACCCCTTTCTTATTTGAAAATCGCTTATTAAAGTTTGGCTTTTTAGTATATTCTTTTTATCATATTTTATTTCTTATTGCAATACTTTTTGCGAATTTTTGTTCTTTTTATTCATACAATTTCTTTATTCTTTTTATTGCTTCCTTTTCTAATCTTGATACTTGTGCTTGTGAAATACCAAGTTCATCAGCTACTTCCATTTGAGTTCTGCCATCAAAAAATCTTCTAGCTATTATATTCTTTTCTCTACCATTTAGTTTTTCCATTGCTTGAGAAATAGCTAGATTATTAATCCAACTTTCATCTGTATTTTTCGTATCCTTCACTTGATCCATTATATATACGCTTTCAGCTCCATCATTATATACAGGTTCTTGAAGTGAGACTGGATCTTGTATAGCATCTAGACTTAAGGCTACCTCTTCTTTTTCAACTCCAAGCTTTTTAGCAATATCTTCTACTTTCGGTTCTTTTCCTGTGTCCTTTATAATTTCTTCCTTTGCTTGCAATACTCTATATGCCATATCTCTTATTGATCTACTTACTCTTATTGGATTATTATCTCTTAAGTGTCTTCTAATTTCTCCTATAATCATTGGTACCCCATATGTGCTAAACTGTACATCTTGATTTATATCAAATTTATCTATTGCTTTTATTAAACCTACACAACCTACTTGAAATAAATCATCTGGATTTTCTCCTCTTCCTCCAAATCTTTGTACAACACTTAGTACCAGTCTTAAATTGCCATTTATAAATCTTTCCCTTGCCTCTATATCCCCATTTTTTATTTTAATTAAAAGTTCCTTTTTTTCTTTATTTGATAAGACAGGTAATTTTGAAGTATTTACTCCACTAATTTCTACCTTATTTACCAAAACAAAACCTCCAACTTAAATTATAATATTAATTTCATTATTTCCAAGTTTAGATGTTTTATTCAATGCATTACAGAAACAAAAAGCGAGGAGAGTATCAAACAATGATACTCTCCTCCTTACTAATTGGAAATCCATGATATTCGGTGTTTTCTAATACCATTACTCTTACTTTACTGATATGATGCTTCTTCGCAATCATAATGGTATTGAAACCACTAAGCAGAAAACGATTTCTTGTTACAACCACTACAAATGGTAGAAATTTGAGTTTCCTAAGGATTTTTTCCTTCCTATAGAATTCTGCCCCTAAGGGCTCTCTGATCCAGATACTTGCATAAATGTTTTGAATCTGGTCCTGCGTGAACCAGTCAACAGGCAGATACTCGTACTCTCCCTTTTTCCAGCGTTTTTCTCTCTCGTCACATTCTTGCCTAAATTCTTCTAACAACATAGCTTTCTGTGAATCTGTGCTTTGCATTATTTCCAGATATTGTCTAAATTCATCCTCACACATCTTTCCTTTCAATGCATTACATCGGCTACATGTCGGTCTCAGATTGTTCGTGATGGTTGATCCACCACGGGTCTGTGAATATAAGTGGTCTAGAGTTGTTTGTGTTACATAAATGCTGTCAGGGCTGTATGGTTCATTAAGATCTAAAAACGGTCGATGACAAAAGTAGCATTCCTTCTTTCCGAAAATCATATAGGTCAGTTGGTACATCACATCGTCGAATGCACCAGGCCGATAGAAATACAGGACCTTATCCCGTATTTCTGCGCTTCCATCCGGGAACTTGTAGTCATAGTCCGGTAGTAATAGCTTCATAAAGATTTCCTCCTTCATCATTACAATGATAAATTGGCCTGCTTTTCCTTGTTTGCTTGGGATTTTGCTGATCACATTATATCACAAATTTTGTTAGATTTAAATACTAAAGTATGTGTATGCATTAAAAAAAGATTAACAATTATAATTGTTAATCTTCTAATAATTTTCTTTATAAATAAATTAATTTGTTTGTTTTATTCTACTGTTGTTTTCCATAATCCATGTTTATTGCAATAAGCAAAAAGTGTTGAACCTGGTATATAAGGAAATCTTGTCTCTGTTCCTTGTTCAGGATATAATTTTACTCTTGTTGTTTTGTTTTCAGAAACTTGTGCTATCCACATAATATAATGGTCTTTTTCCATTGGATGTTCTACTTCTCCAACTTTTACAACTATTTCATCTTCTACTCTTTCATATACTGGAACATGTTTTTCAACTGCTCCGTCTTGTTCATTACCTGTTAGTGCCACCATTTCTTGACCACAGCATCTAATATTATTACTGTCTCCATCAATTAATCCAATCACATTTCCACATATTGGACATTTATAAAATCTTACATTTGCTTCCATATTTATTGCCCCTTTCTCATTTCTTTTCAAAAGTATTCTATCATAATACTCTAAATGATATCAACTGTTATTAATTTCTTTTTTATTTTCTTCATTAAATTGCTTAAAGATCTTGTCTCTTTCATCTAATTGTTTATAAATCTTGTCCATTCTGCTTTCACTTTCATTTGCAATTTTCTTTATTTCTTTTTCATCCATTTTTATCACCTATAATTCTTTTTATTAAAGATTTTATCTTTTTGAAAATACTTATTTTTTCTTTTTTTACTTCTAACTCCATAGATTTACTTACGTTATTTTGTATGTTCTGTCCATTTTCATTTTCATTTTTATTTTCAATTTCTTTTTTCTTAAACATCTCATCCTGCAAAAGTACTTTGTTATTTTCATCCCTATTTTTTTCTTTTGACTTATTTTCATTTTGCTCTAAGATATCTTTGATTTCTTGTTTTTCTTCAATGTCATCACACCAATAACTATAATGTAAAAAAGATAGAAAGGCTGCAGTATCTATGCTAATATCTTGATCCTTTAGATCAATACTAGCATCATATATTGGATTATAATATTTAGACTTTTCACTTAAAATCTTATTATATAAAGATTTTGGTATTCTTTCTATAAACTCTGTTCCTAATATATCTAGCACTGCTATAGTTTCTGAATAAACCTTAGCTCTTTCCATTTTCTTCTCCTTCCTTACCTTGTTCTGTTTGTAAATCTTTAGCTATTCTTTGTATATCAAGACCTCTAATATCTCTAGTCTTATATAATCTAACTAATTGCTGTTTTTTTCTTGAAGTATTATCTCCTCTTTGTGGTACTACTAATCCTAGAATTTCAAATAATTGCTCTAAAGTTACATCTTGTTCTTGTATCACACTTTCACTGTTTTCTATTCCATTTCTCCTGTCTTTTTCTATTCTTTTTCCTTTTATTGCTTCAGCTTTTCTTTTCTCTTCTAGTAATAATACAGCATCTACATTCTCCAATTCATCTTCTGAAATATCATATGAATCTGTTAGTATTGTTCTTGCTACTTCTTGATTTAATAGTATAGAGTATTTTATCATTTTGCCTTTTCTTGCAGTTGCTGTACGTAGCATTCTTGGATCTAATGTTCCTCTATCGAAAAATCTTGCTCTATCCAATGCATCAGCATCCTTTAATACTTCACATACTCTCTTTAACGACGTAAAATCATACTTTTCTAATCCATAAGTTGTTGCCAATTCTTTAATAACATCATCATCTGATTTACCTGCAAATCTTTCACCATATTCATGATAATGTATAGCAACTTGTACTAACCCAATTTGTTCTTTGCTTATTCCAAAAGAATTTTCTAAATTTGCCAAGAAATACTCTTCAGCAGTTTTTGCTCCTTCTTTAGCATGACTTGAATTTCCTTCACTTCCATTACGAGCTCCATCATGAAAAGCTGCTGCTCCCATTAGAATTTTAATTTCCTCTTCTGTTAATCCTTCATTTTCTGCTAGAATTCTTGCAAGTAATGTTACTTTTGAAATATGAGAAATTGAATGAAATCTGTTCATTTTATATATTCCAAGATTATCTACTTCAGTTAAAGCTCTTTTTACTTGCTCTTTTCCATCTTCAGGAAGTTCTGTTGATACCTCTTTTAATCCTTGAACTATTTCTTCATCCATATCACCTTGGTATTTATCCAGTAAGATAACAAAATAACTTAATCTTGATTCTCCTATTCCACAATTGTTTTCCAATTCTTCAAACAAAGTCATACCAAGAGCATTAACGCATTCTTTGTATATTTCTGGATCATCTATTTTTAATCTTTTTAATTCAGTATCAATAATACTTAGTAATTTTTTTCTATCTTCTTCTGTAAAATATTGTTTCTTTAATTTAGATTTTGCAAACTTTATAGAAAAAGCATTGTTCTCAAATGTTATTAATAATTCTTTTAAAACTTCAGCTTTATTTACTCCTTCTGGTTGCTTTGTAGCTGTAAAAATGCTTGTTAATTCTTTTACTTTTTTTAGTTCTTGTTTTGCACATTTTTCACGGTTAATAATAACAATTGGTACTCCTAGTTGATAAGCTGCTTTTTTAGTCATCATCCATCTTGGATCATTATCTCTTGTAGATTCTCTTTCTTTATCTGTCTTATACTCAACATCATCAACCCAAATAACGCAATCTGGCATTTTCTTTTTCAAAATATTTCTTTTTTTATCATATACCAATCTTTCATTATAGAATCCATTGCTTGTACCTCTTGTTGAATCTATCATTTGTTTTGTCGCCATAATTCTATTTGCTTGATATCCTCTTGCATTTGCTGGATCTAATTCTGCACTATGCTTAGTCTGACTCATATCATATGGTCCAGCCATTATTAATCCATCACTATCAAAATATCCATATATAGGTCCTGTTCCTCTTGAAAAAGCTAGTAAACAATTTGCTATTAAATTTTCGTGATTACTTGGATGATTAATTCTTGGTACACTTAAATCATGTTTGAAATCAACAGGTTCTGTCCATCCTTGTTCATTTGCTCCTGCGGGATTTGCAAACATGCAAAAATCACCTTGAGGCTCATATACATCAATTCTACTTACTGTTCCATCTTCATGAACATAGTTTTCTGTTTGATATTCACAATCCTCTTCTCTTAATTTATATGTTTCAGATTTAAAAATCCTTTCATACAATTCAATTAAAACTTCTTGAATTTCATAAGAACTTCCATATTCTAACGCTTCTAAAGAAGAAATTTGTTCTTTGAATCTTTCATAGAATGCTTCTATTGTTCTTTTATCCATTCTTAAAATAGCTTTAATATTTATAATATAAGCTTGTATTTTCTTTTCTCTCGCTGTTAAATCTTTTAGTTCCTCAATTTTATGTCCATAGCTCTCTACTAAAATAATTGCTCTTTCTAAATCAATATCATACATTAACTCTAAAATAGCTCTTCTTTTTAAAATCGTTTCATCATATTCAGATAATCCTGTGTGGCTATTTTCTAATATTGTAGTATTTTTCTCTCTTTTTCTAGCATCAAATTCCATTACATCATCTATTGTTCTGATTTCAAACTCATTTTTTTCTGATGACATTAATATACTTATTATTTTCTTTAGCAAATCCTTATCTGCTAGTGCTTCTGTTGTCATGCTTTCAAACAATTCAGAATAATTATTAATTGCTCTACATGCTGCATTTATCATTATTGCTTTATGATCTGTATCAGCACATATTTCTTGTATAATCATACTTTTTGTTGGATTATATATTGCTTCTAAAAACATTTCTTGAACATCAGGATATGCTGAAATTCTTACTATAGTTTCTAGACCAAATCTGTCAATTAATGCTTGATTTAATAATTCAAAATTAATTGTTGTTCTTAATCCTTTATTAAACTGTTCTAAATATTTATATACAACAAATTTCTGATTTATTTCTTCTTCGCTTTCCTCTGGCATCATAAAAGTAAAGCATTTTAGTTGTTTTTCTGGTGATAATCTTACTTCTAGATTCATGCTTTTCCATACATTAATTCTAGTTTGATTATCTTGTAGTAAATCCATAACTTCAGCAACAAATTCTTGTTGAACTTCTTTTTTGGTTCCGTTCCAAATTTTCATTACAAGATTTGCATCATTTTTAACAAAAAACAAAACCTCTAAAATGTTTCTTCTTTGAGCCCCTTTAGATAGGCTTGCCCATTTTTCAATTATTTCTTCTAAATTTTTTTCTTCCATTTTTACTCCAAAATAATTCTACTTTTTTACATTTTATCAAACTTCATTTTTTTTGTAAATTAATTGCATTATAATTCCTAATTTATTATGCTATGATTTTTCCCATAATTTCTTTTTTCATTTTACTTATTATCTTCTTCTCTAATCTTGAAATATAGCTTTGGGAAATTCCCAGCATATCAGCTACTTCTTTTTGAGTTTTTTCTTCTCCTGTTATAAATCCAAATCTTAATTCCATTATATTTCTTTCTCGATTTGAAAGTCTTGCCATTGAAGCTCTTAATAGCTTTTTATCAACTTCTTCCTCTAATCCCCTTGATGTTATATCTCCATCTGTTCCAAGAATATCTGATAATAAAAGTTCATTACCTTCCCCATCTTTATTTAATGGTTCATCTATTGACACTTCTCCTTTTATTCTATTACTTCTTCTTAAAAACATTAGAATTTCATTTTCTATACACCTAGATGCATACGTTGCAAGTTTTATATTTTTATCTTTATTAAAAGTATTAATAGCTTTCATTAATCCAATAGTTCCAATTGATATTAAATCTTCAATACCAACTCCTGTATTTTCAAACTTTTTTGAAATATAAACTACAAGTCTTAGATTTCTTTCAACTAAAACTTGTCTTGCCTCTTCATCTTTATTTCCTAATCTTTCTATATAATCATTTTCTTCTTCAGGAAGTAAAGGAGGTGGTAAAGTTTGACTTCCGCCTATATAAAATATAGGCATTTCCTCTATTTCATTATCTTTTGAAATATACTTTACGCATAAACTACTAATGTTTTCCTTAAGCCTTTTCAATAAATTCATAAACTACCAACCCCTTATCTAAAATTATTTAAGCTTGATTATTAATTAAATCTAATCCAATTAATCCTTGATACTGTCCTGATTTACAGATTTTTTTATCATATATTCCAACTATTGCATTTTCAATTTTCTTAATTTTTAATTCATTTTCTTCATTTTCCATTTCATCTTCTAAATATATTTTAATAGAATCAACTCTTATACCAAGTAAGATTCCGTTTTCTTTTCCTATTGATGAAAAAGGAATGATTTTAAATCTTGATATATATTGTTCATCTATTTTCTCTTCCTTATTTCCATTTAATATGCCTTTCAAATTATCTAATACTTCATTAGGTATTAATCCTATTAATTCTTCTTGTTCCACTACCACTACCGGCATGTTAGATATAGGATCTTTTAACATATTACCTGTATCTATCATAACTTTCATTCTCTTACTTTTTTCTTCTAAATCGATTTCTATATTGCAAAACATGTTCCTTTTGTTAATCCCCTTGTTTATTCCATTTTTCATAAATTTAAATGATAAAAATATGATTATAAAACCTACTGTTCCGTGCAATAATAGTAATCTTTAGAATATTAATACCAATCCATATTCCATTATTCAAAATCACTCCATTCGATTTTAATGTATATAATAGAAAAAAAGTAATTCCTCCAAAAGCAAAAGTAGTAAGATAAAATACCAATAATTCCTTAATTGCCTTTTTAATTTTCTTTGTATTAAAAGCTATCATTATCATGCAAATAGAAAATAATAATTTAGCTATAATACTATTTTGTAAGCCTTTAAAATATATGTAAGTTACTATGACATAGCCTGCCCCAAAACCACTTGCAACTAATAGTCTTCTATGCTGTATTCTATTTTTATTAACAATTCCTGTCGTAAATAAAATGATGTAATTAATAATAAGATTCTCAATAAAGACTACATCTAAATAAACAGTCAAATTTCACCTCTTATATCTTATATATTTTTTAATTTTAACTAGCTTTGTGAAAAATATTCTACTATATTATTTTTTAAAAACCTGTCGTAACTTGGGCGTAAAAAAAAGAAATAATCTACAATATTAGATTATTTCTTTTTAGATAGTTTATATTTTTACATCATATTAAGGATTTTTTCTTTTGATTTGGTGATATATATATAATAATGTAAAACAATCAATATTAAATATAAATAGATTTATCATACATCAATTATTACATATTTTTATTTAAGTTTTTATTCTTCTTTAAGAAAGATGGAATATCTAAATCTCCATTTGGTGTTGTAGCATCTTTTGGAGTATTAAATCTATTGTCTAAAGTTTTTGTAACGATTTTTCCAGCATCTCTAATTGGAACATTTGGTTCTTTATCAAATCCTGTTGCAATAACAGTAATTAAAATTTCATCTGACATTGAATCATCTTTAACTGTACCAAAGATAATATTTGCTTCTGGATCTACACTTCTTTGAATTAATTCTGCTGCTGTATTTACTTCTTGTAATCCTAAATCTTCACCACCAGTAATGTTGATGATAACTCCTCTTGCTCCTTCAATTGATGTTTCAAGTAATGGACTTTGGATTGCTTCTTTAGCAGCATCTTCTGCTCTGTTTTCACCAGATGCTCTACCAACACCCATGTGAGCCATACCAGTATTTAGCATGATTGTTTTAACGTCTGCAAAGTCTAGGTTAACTTCACCAGTAATTGTGATTAAGTCTGATATACCTTGTACACCTTGTCTTAAAACATCATCTGCCATTTGGAAAGCTTCAATAACTGTTGTTTTTCTATCTATAATTTGTAGTAATTTATCATTAGGTATAACAACTAATGCATCAACTCTACCTTTTAAGCTATCAATTCCACGTTCTGCTTGTGATAATCTTTTCTTTCCTTCAAATGTGAATGGTTTTGTAACAACACCGATTGTTAAGATTCCTAATTCTCTAGCTGTTTGTGCAACGATTGGTGCAGCTCCTGTACCTGTTCCACCACCCATTCCGGCTGTAACAAATACCATATCAGCTCCTCTTAAAGCTTCAGCGATTTCTGATTTACTTTCTTCAGCTGATTGAGCTCCGATGTCAGGGTTAGCTCCTGCTCCTAATCCTCTTGTAATTTTTTCTCCTATTTGGATTTTTGTTCCAGCTTCTGATTTTTGAAGTACTTGTCTATCTGTATTTACTGCGATAAATTCTACACCTTTAATTCCTGATTCAATCATTCTGTTTATAGCATTGTTTCCTGCTCCTCCAACACCAATAACTTTTATTGTTGCTGTTCCGTCGTTTTGCTTAATACTAGCATTATTATTGTTATTATTGTTATCAAACTCTTCATATTCGTACATAATGTTTTATTCCTCCCTAAAAATTAAATCTTCAATATTCTTTATCTGTTTAAGAATAAAAGAATTCTTTTATTCTTGATAGTATATTTTTAAGCATACTTTCTTCTGTTCTTGAATCAATGCTACTTGCCACTGATTTTGCAAAAGGTCTTGATGCTATATATCTTAATAATGCATAAGCTGTTCTATAGCCAGGTTTAATTGTACTAATTAATCTTCCTGTTGCCATTTTTACTGGTATATTTAAAGCAATTTTACCTGCTACATCACTCTTACTTATACTTGTAATTCCTTGTCCTGTTAAAACAACATTATTAATTCTAGATTTGATTCCCTCATTTGTAATATTCTTATTTACTAATGAGAATATTTCTTCAATTCTAGCTTCAATAATTTCAATTAAGTATGAACTCTTAATTGTCTTTGTTTTGTCTTCTCCAGCAAAAGAATTCAAAACAATGTCATTATCATTATCTATAAATGATTTTAGAGCTAAACCGTATTGTTTCTTTAATCTATCAGCTTCGTCCTCTGATATTTCTAGCACAAGTGCTATATCTCTTGTGATATTATCACCACCAAGTGGGATAGTATCTGTATATATGAAGGTTGACCCTTCAAAAACACCGATTTCTGTATTTCCTGCTCCGATGTTTAGTATCATTACATTATCGGTTAATTCATTCGCATCTAATATTAAATTTCTCTCTGCTAAAGTACTTGGTACTATTCCGTCAATTTCAATTGCTGCTTTTTTGAATATTGTGTACAATTGCCTTACATATGTCTTATCCGCAAGTATTATTTGTGCACTAAGAGTGAAGTATGAACTTAAACTTCCTATTGGATCATTTACTTCTTTTCCATCTTCTAATGTAAATTTATCTGGTACAATATCAATTAAAGTTTGGCCTTCAGGCATTTCAATATCTTTAACTTGATTAATTGCAGCACTTACATCCTTTGCTGATATACCAGTATATTTGTCCTTAAGTTCTTTTACTGTGCTGTTTTGCACTATTGTTACATATTTTCCTGGAATCGTTACATATGCAGAGTTTATTTTTAAATTAGCTTCTTCTTCTGCTTCTTGAATTGTTTTAGCAATCGCTTGAGCTACTTCTTCTTCATTAACAATTTTGCCCTTTCTTACACCATTACATTTGCATTTTGTAGAGCAAATCATCTCTATTTGGTTGAAGTTGTTAACCTCTCCCACAACAGTAGAGATTTTAGAAGTTCCAATATCGATGCCAACAATTATATCTCCAATTGCCAATTTTAACTCCTCCATCTTTTTAATATTCCTTGCCCCTAAGGATATATTATTTCAAAACAAATGTCAAGACTATTCGTTATATTTTTGTAATATTTTTGTCTTATTTTCGTAACAAAACACAAAGTGCTTTTTGCCGTAGTTTTTTATCAATTTTTAAAAATAAATAATGGAAAATTAAACCTAAAAAAAAGAAAAGATACCTTCTCTCTTTTCTTTTTTTATTTTCTCTTTTATTTTCTTTTTTCTATTTTATAATTTATATTTTTTTCTTTTTTATTATTGTTGATTTAATTTAGTATTCTTCTTTGTAAATTTGTTTAAGTAATGCATACGAATTATTGAAAGGTTTGTAAACATTCTTCCAACAAATACTACTATAGCTGCTAAGTATATATCAACATTTAATTTTTCACCTAAATATGTAAGTAAGATTGATAAAATTGCATTTCCAAAGAATCCTGAAACAAATACTTTTAAATCAAATTTACCATCTAATGTTGCTCTTATTCCTCCAAATACAGAATCAAGTGCTGCTACTATTGATATAGCTAAGTACCCTGAATAAGTATATGGAATTATTGGAGCATTCATTCCTAATATTGCTCCTATTAAACATCCTAAAGCTATTGAAAATATAATCATCTAAATTACCTCCTAGTTATTCTCTATATATTTTATTGTCATATCACCATTGAATTTTGGAATATCAATATCATTCTTTTTTTCTACTTTAATGTCATATCCTATCTTAGTATACTTATCAACAAATCCTGCATTTTTTAGATTCAATGCACTCTCTAAGTAAGTTTGTTCACCTATAACTTTTACCTTATAAGGTGATGCAACTCTTTTACTATTTACTAATATATAGCCATTACTAATATCAACTATATCTGTCATTGTTACAACTCTTTGGTCATTAATTGAAATTGCCTCTGCTCCTGCAAGTTTAAGTTCATTAACAAGTTCAAGTAAGAAAGCAGCATTAATTTGTGTTTCTTCATTATCATCAAGTTTTATTACTATTCCATCACCTGTAACATCAGTTACACCTAAAAGCATTCTTGCATTTTCAAGTTCTTGTTTTAAAATTTCAGATGCTTCTTGACTACTTGCCATTGCATCTTTATATTCTGTTATCTTATCTTGTTTATCTTTTATTTGTTCTTCTAACTCACTACATTTTGTTTTCCAATCAGCTAATTTTTCAGTTAGCTCTGCTTCTCTCATGTTTTCAATTTCAGTTATATTAGTTTCTTCAACAACTTTAAATTGCATAAACATTACATATACAAGAACAAAGCATATGATTCCCAATGTAATGGTCATTGTTATTTTTCCTTTTTTCACTCTCTAACACCTACTTTGAATTATTAATTGATTTTGTATCTAAAACACCACTATATTTTGGTATTACAACCTTGTCCTGTTTTTCTACATTTGTTATAACACCGTCATTTTTTAATATTTCAATATATCCACCTGGTCTTAATAAAGCCCCTGTGAATCTTTCTTGAAATCCTATTGCTTTTATTTCAAATGGTGCTCCTATCTTTTCTCCATTTATTAATATAACATTACCATCACATGTAATTGCTGTTGTACTAACTATTCTTTGACCATTAATAGATATTGCTTCTGCTTCTGCATTTTTTAATTCATTAACTATTGTTCTTAAATCCTCATCATGTATAAGATATCTACTAATACTATCATATACTCCTATACTATCTGCAGTTACACTTTGATTATCGTTTAATGTAATTACGACCCCACTACCTGTTACTTCTGTTAATCCTAATAGAAGATTTGCTGCACTTAGTTCTTCTTCCATTTCTTTTGCTGAAGAGTCATCTTTAGTTACTTCTTGTCTTGTTTCTTCAAGTTCTTTTTCAACTTTCTCTAAATCTGAATATAACCCATCATATGTTTCTTTCCACTCAAGAACCTGGTCTCTCAATTTATTTTCAGACCTTTGAACTCCAACAATTTCAACTGCTGCATTAATAGTGTTTACTTGCAATACAATTGCAAATGTTAGAAGTGCACACATTATCCCTAGTGTAATTGCAATTTGTCCTTTTTTCATTGCTATCTCCTTCCCTATGTTAGTATTTATTATAATAAAATAAATTAGTCATTTAATTCAGCTTATTTCTTTGGTGAGAAATATACAGGCTGAGTATTTAGTGATCTATTTGCATGTATATCTCCCTCTTCATCTTCTTGATCTTCTATGATTTTCTTAATCCATGTAAATTTATTTACTAAATCAGATCCATCACCTAAATAAACATTTTTCTTTTCACTTGCTAAAACTAGCTTATAATTTGATTTGTTTGAAATATCTATTTCTGTAATTAATTTGTTAATATCATTATTTGATGCCACTTGATAAATCTCAATTACTTTATTAAGTTTATCTAAATCTGAATCGCATAATCTATTGTTTTCTTTTATGTCTTCCTCTTTTGTTTCAATACCTGTAATAATAGGCAATTCTAATTTGTCTTTTGATAATTCCAGCATATATCCTTGATTGTCTATATACATATATTTATCAGATGCTTTTATCATAAACCCTACTGTTCTTTCATTTACATCTATAACAACTTTATTAGGTAATTTTCTTGATATTGTAATACTTTCAACATATGGATTTTCTTTTATTCCATTATTAATTTCTTTCTTATTTATTCTGAATATATTTGTTCCATATTTAATCTTTGAAAGACTTATATAAGTATCTTTGCTTATCTTCTTATTATTAACTATCTCAACTTCAGAAATGTTAAATACTGGTGATATCATTAAAAATATTATTACTCCAATAAATATTGCAGTAATACAAACAACTTTAAATACCTTTTTTATTGCATCAGTATTTATACTTTTTTTCTTCTTCATCTTTTTAGGTTTATGTGTTTTTCTTGCTTTGGGTGGTTTACTTGTTGTTTCTTTTACTTTTACTTTTACTTTTACTTTTTCTATTTTCTGATTTTTCTGTTCCTTTTTGTTTTCTTTCTTATTTTCTTTTTGAGCTATTTTGCTTAAATTTACAGCGCTCTTTTTTGCTTTATTCTTCTCTTGTTTTACACTTTTTTTATTATCTGGTGCTTTACTTTTAACTGGCTTTTTACGTATAACTTCTACTTCTATCTCTTTATCATAGTCAAAAACTGCACTTGATTTTCCTTTTGAATTATTAAGATTATTTGGTTTTTTATTACTCTTCTTTTTCTTTAGCAAACCACACCACCCCATAAACCTAATTTTTTACTTTTTTATTATACAACAACATATAAAAAATGTACAACCTTTTTTTATTTTCGTATTCTAATCATCTATGCGCTTTATTCTGCCACCTATACTTTTTATTTTCTGTTCTAAATTTTCATAACCACGTAAGATATATTCTATATTTTCTACTTCTGTTGTTCCATGGCTATTTAGTCCCGCAATTACTAAAGAAATTCCTCCTCTTAGATCAGTAGCTTTTACTGCTGCTGAATGAAGCTTTTTTACACCTTTTATAATTGCTGTCCTACCTTCTATCCTATACTTAGCTCCCATTCTTGCAAGTTCATCTAAGTACTTAAATCTGTTTTCAAATATATTTTCTACAATAATAGAAGTTCCTTTTGCCGTTGTCATCATAGTTCCATAAATTGATTGCATATCTGTTGGAAATCCGAGGATGTGGAAGTGTCTTTATATCAGAAGCTATAAGTTTTTTAGGAGCTATCATTTCAATTGAATTTTTCATAGTATTCAATTTACAACCAATCTCTTTAAACCTATAAAGAATTGGTTCCATATGCTCTAAATTAACATTATTAAGTTTTATTTTTCCTCCACTCATTGCTGCCATGGCTAAATAACTTCCCGCTTCTATTCTATCTGGCATTATATGATAGCTTACATCTTTTAGTTTTTTTACACCTTCTATTTTAATAATGTTGCTTCCTGCTCCTGTAACTTTTGCTCCCATTCTGTTTAGCACATTTTGTAAATCTTCTATTTCTGGTTCCATTGCTGCATTTAGAATTATTGTCTCTCCATCTGCTAATACTGATGCAAGAATTATATTTTCAGTTGCCCCTACACTTGGAAAATCTAAATTAATCTTTTTACCTTTAATGCAATCAGCAAAACAATCAATCTGTATATTAGACTCATTAACTATGATTCCAAGTTCACGAAAACTTTTTAAATGTAAATCAATTGGTCTAGAGCCTATATCACATCCTCCGTGGATAAGAAAATTGTGCTTTTTTAGTTCTTCCAATTAAAGCTCCAGCAATTATTACAGATGATCTCATTTTTCTCATTAGATCATCAGGAATAGAATGACTAATTATCTTACTAGAATCTATTATGTATTTATTCTTATCTTTTTTATCTTTCTTAACTTTACATCCTAATTTTTCTAAAATCATAAACATCATTTTAGTATCATGTATATTAGGAACATTATATAATTTACTAATACCTCCATTTAAAATAGTTGCTGCAATAATAGGAAGAGCAGCATTCTTTGAACCCGAAATATCGACTTCACCTTCAAGCCTTCTCCCTCCATCTATAATAAATTTAGACATTATTTCTCCCTCCTTATTTATATGATATATATTATGCAAACTCTAATAAGGAAGTGAAAAAGCAGTAGTTAATCATACTACTGCTTTTAATTATATATTATTTTTTAGTATTTCATTTCTATTTAACTTAATTGTAGTTGGTCTTCCATGAGGACAAGTATATGGGTTTTGAAGGTTTAGTAAGTTTTGAATTAATGTATCTACTTCTTCTTTCTTTAGATCCATTCCTGCCTTTACTGCTGCTTTACAAGCAACTGTTGCTATAAATCTATCTTCTACATTTTTAATATGACTATTTGCATTACTTGTCATTTCATCTAGGATATCTAAGAACATTTCCCTTGTATTTGTTTTCTCTCTGTATTCAATATCTGGTATGCCATTTATCTTTATAGTATTATCTCCAAAAAAGTCTATACTATATCCTATTTTTTCAAACAATTCCATATTATTTTTTATAAAATCCAGTTCTTTATGTTGCAAATTTAAAACTTCCGGAATTAATAGCATTTGGCTATTTCCCTGAACATTTTTCTTATAATTATCTTTTATTTGTTCATATAAAAGTCTTTCATGTCCTGCGTGTTGATCTATTAAATATATATCGTCATCTATTTCTATCATTATATATGTCTTAAATGATATACCTATAAATTTATAGTCAATCTTTCTTTTATTATCTCTTTTTATAAGATTTCCTTCAGGAGTAACCTCTACACTTGGTTCTTTTTTATCTGTATGGTTTGTTGCAAAATTGTATTCATTTAATACGTAGTTTTTCTTTTCTTTTGATTCTTCTGTATTACCTAAAAATGATTCATTTAAGCTTGAACTTTTTATTGAACTGTAAAGAGCTCTATTTATTTCATCTTCATTTTTAAATCTAACTTCTGTTTTTGTAGGATGTACATTTACGTCATACATATTTGCTGGCATATCCATATTTAATATGAAGAAACCATATTTACCAATTCCTGTTCCACCTTTAAAAGCTTGATCTGCTGTCTTTGTTAACAAAGCATCTTTTATTGGTCTTTTATTTAAAAAGAATTGTTGGTTTTTTCTATTGTCTTTAGCTATTAAAGTATTTCCTATAACTCCTGTTATTGTTATAGGTCCTTCTTTATAATTAACATCTATTGTATTGTCTGTGATTTCTTTTCCATATAATGTGTAAATAATATCTCTTATTTTACCATTACCACTTGTCTGAAATACATTCTTACCATCATTAATTAATTTAATAGTTAAATCAGGATGAGCAAGAGCTATATTTTGTATCATGTCTTTAATATATCTAAACTCTGTAAAATCTTGTTTTAAGAATTTATATCTTACTGGTGTACAGAAAAATAGATTTTCCACCATAATTGTTGTTCCAGTTTGTGATGCTATTTCTTCTGTTGAAATAATCTCTCCTGCTTCTGCATAAACTTTAATTCCAACAGGATCATCTGCTGTTTTTGATATCATTGTAAATTTTGAAATAGAAACTATACTTGCTAAAGCTTCACCTCTAAATCCCATTGTATATGTGTTTTCAAGGTCTTCTACTTGTCTTATTTTACTTGTTGCATGTCTTTCCATTGAGATAATCATATCTTCTCTTTCAATTCCTTTTCCATTATCAATGACCTTGATTAACTCTTTTCCACCTTTTTTAATTTCTACAACAATATTAGTTGCCCCAGCATCAATTGAGTTTTCTACTAATTCTTTTACAACATTAGCAGGTCTTTCAATTACTTCACCAGCCGCTATTTGATTAATTGTTACATCATCTAATAGTACGATTTTTCCCATTTGCTGCTCCTCTTATTTTTTTAACTTTTTAAACTTTTTTCTTATGATTATATATTAATACCTATTTGTTTTAATTGCTCTGAAATTTTTTCTTTATAAGTGTTTAAATATTCTTCTCCTTTTGAACTGTTTTGTTCCATGTATTCATTCATTGCTTTTTCAATATCTTTATCTATTTTAAATAATTTTAGATTACAAACATTTTCATCATACTTTTCTAACAAAACAGATTCTTTTATATCTATATTAATTTCTTTTTTCTCTTCTTTTGCTTCTAATAAATGAAAGATTTTTCTAAAAATTCCTCTTTTAGTTTTGTATTTTAATGTTTTTTGTAATTGCTTGTTTTTCTCTTCCATTACTTTCATGTATTCATCTAAAGCTCCTGATGCGTCTTTTATATAATTCATCATTTTTGTATTTATAGTATTAGTAAGCTCTGGGACTTTAGAAAATGTCAAATCATTTTCTTTTAACCTATTACCTACTTCTACTAATTTTTGATTATATATAATACCTATATTTTCTAATTCCATTCCACATTGATTATTAATTTTATCTAATAAAACTTCTAAAGTTCTATAGAAATTATAGATTCCAAGTTCTTCTTTTTTATTCTCTTCTTCCATTCTTCCTCCATAACCTTCTTTTGTGATGAACACATTATAACATAAAAAATATAAAAAGCAAAAACTAAAAAAGAATATAAAAAAGATGAAAAACTATTTTTCATCTTTCAAATTTCAAATCTAAAAATATTTATCTTTCTCTTCCTCTATATTTTTGCTTCTCGTTTTCCTTTCCATATGCTCCGTCTCTTTGTTTTATATAAGTTAAATCTTTGTTTTTTACCATTACTCTCTCCACTATACAGGCTCTAATCAATACATTGTTTACCTTATAGAATTCCTTTGTCACCATACATTCAGGATAAGCTCTTTTTACTTTTTCAAATTCTATTTCTACAGCTTTTTCAAACTCTTCTTTATTTTTATAGTTATCAAAATATAATATTTCACTAAATACTTCTCTTCCCATAACATCACCTTTATCATATGATACTATATTTTTAATAAACTTTCAATCTGTCAATTGTTTGAGTTTAAATCTAAAATATGGTATAATATAAGATGGACTAGATGCTGATACGCATTTGGTACTATCAAAAGAAAGAGGGTCCTAGTATGGATAGACGGGCTGAAGCCGTTCTTAGCACACTGCTGCGCAGTGTACCGCCTGAGTCTGATGCCGCTGCTCGTATTACAGCAATCACCCAGGCGTTTGAAGCACCGTCACGCCCTGTAAAGCCTCCCAAGTCTGATGGAGGTAGGGGCATTGCTCAGGAACCTGGCGGAAAGGAAGATCCGCATGGTCAGTCTCGCTGATCATAAACCCTCGACAGGAGATGTATGCTACAGGTGTATGTTGGCATGCATCTCCACTTTTTTTACAAATATATAGTTCTATCAAATATAAAAAGACATCCTTTTAGGATGCCTTTTTTATTATTTCGATAGTATCATCTTTAACAGTAGCTTCTGCTGTATCTTTTTCTTTTACTACTCCATCCAGTATTGCTTCTGCTATTCTATCTTCTAATTTACTTTGAATTGTTCTTCTTAATGGTCTAGCTCCATAAGCCTTATCTACTCCCTCTTTTATGATTAAATCTTTTACGCTATCATCAATTTCTAGGCTTATATCTTTATCTTTTAATCTTGTTTTTACTTCTTCTAGCATGATATCTATAATTGATTTAATCTCTTCATCTTCTAGTTTATGGAATACTATTATTTCATCAATACGATTTAAAAATTCAGGTCTAAATGCTCTCTTAAGTTCTGCAATTACTTCTTTCTTAGTTTCTTCATAATCTTTTTTATCATCCACTTTTTCATTCTTTTCTGAACTTTCAAATCCTAAGGTTTTCTTATCTGTTATTAGTCTTGCTCCAACATTTGAAGTCATAATTATAACTGTATTTTTAAAGTTTACCATTCTTCCTTGAGAATCTGTTAAACGACCATCATCTAATATTTGTAAAAGAATATTCATTACATCTGGATGAGCTTTTTCAATCTCGTCAAATAGAATTACTGAATATGGTCTTCTTCTTACTTTCTCTGTTAATTGTCCTCCATCATCAAATCCAACATATCCTGGAGGAGCTCCTATTAATTTAGATGTTGAATGAGATTCCATAAATTCAGACATATCAACTCTTATTATTGCATTTTCATCACCAAATAATACCTCTGCAACAGCTTTTGAAAGCTCTGTTTTTCCAACACCTGTTGGTCCTAAGAATATAAATGATCCCACTGGTCTTTTTGGATCTTTTAAACCAACTCTTCCTCTTCTTATTGCTTTTGCGACAGCATCTACTGCTTCATTTTGACCAATAACTCTTTTATGAAGTTCTTGTTCTAAGTTCTTTAATTTTTCATTTTCATCTTGGCTAATCTTTGTTACTGGTATTCCTGTCCATGAAGCTATTACTTCTGCTATGTCTTCCTCTGTTATAGTAAATACAGCTTTTGTATTATTATCATTCCATTTAGTTCTTGCTTTTTCTAGTTTTTCTTTATCTTTATTAATCTTATCTCTTAATTTAGCTGCCTTTTCAAAGTCTTGTACTTTAATTGCTTCCTCTTTTTCTTCTTCAGCTTTAACAATCTTTTCATCTAATACTTTTAATTCATCTGGTTCTGTATAAGATTTCATTCTTACTCTTGATGCTGCTTCATCAATTAAATCTACTGCTTTATCTGGTAAAAATCTATCAGTAATATATCTTATTGAAAGTGTTACGGCTGAATTAATAGCTTCATCTGTAATTTTAACATTATGATGAGCTTCATATTTATCTCTTACTCCTTTTAATATATTTACTGTATCTTCTTGAGTTGGTTCACTAACAGTGATAGGACTAAATCTTCTTTCTAATGCAGCATCTTTTTCAATATATTTTCTATATTCATTTAATGTTGTTGCTCCTATTAATTGTATTTCTCCTCTTGCTAATAATGGTTTTAAAATATTAGCAGCATCAATTGCTCCTTCTGCTGAACCTGCTCCAACAATTGTATGAATTTCATCTATAAATAATATAACATCTCCTGCTTTTTTTACTTCACTTAAAGCTTTCTTAATTCTCTCTTCGAAATCTCCTCTATATTTTGCTCCAGCCACCATACTTGAAATATCTACATTTACTAATCTTTTATTTTTTAGCATTTCTGGTACGTCTCCAGCTACTATCTTTTGAGCAATTCCTTCTGCTATAGCTGTTTTACCAACACCTGGTTCACCTATTAAACAAGGGTTATTTTTTGTTCTTCTTGATAAAATTTGAATAACTCTTTCTATTTCATTCTTTCTACCAATTATTGGATCAAGTTTTCCATCTTCTGCTTGTTTTGTAAGATCAGTTCCAAATTGATTTAAAGTTGGAGTACTATTAAAGCTATTGCTTCTTGTTTTAGATTTCTCATTTCCTAAGTCATTTGCATTTGCCATTGCCAAATCTTCATTCATAACTTTTGTTATATCATTAAATAAATCTTGAGGATCTACTCCTAAATCTAGTAATATTCTTACTGCAACACTATCTGCTTCTCTCATTATTCCTAATAATAAATGTTCAGTTCCAATATATTCTGAACCATTCTTTCTTGCTTCTCTAAAAGCATTCTCAATTACTCTTTTTGTTCTTGGAGTGAATCCAAGAGTTTTTGAACTACTTGATTCTGATTTTCCTACTAATTCTTCAATTTCTTCTACAATATCATCTAAAGTAACATCTTGATTTGCCAATACTTTTCCTGCTACTCCTTCTGTTTCTTCTGCTAATCCATATAAAATATGTTCTGTCCCAATGTAATCATGTCCTAATTCTACTGCAATATCATTTGCAGCTTCCAATGCTGCCTTACTACTAGTTGTAAATTTGTACATCATAAATTTCACATCCTTTCTTAACCTAAATAATAGATTTTTTTATTTAAATTTTAATTTTAATTTTATATTTTAGTTTTATATTTTTTTATCTATTCATTAATAATCTTTTTAATCATTTCTGCTCTTTCGATGTCTCTTTCATAAGCATCTAAAGTTTTACCCAGCATTTTTTGTAAGTTTGCTGGTTTTGCAAATGTTTCAATTTTTAAAACTTTTGCATCTGTTATTTCTTTTATTATTCCAAGGTCAACACCTAATTTTATTTCTGCTATTGCTTCATCTAGTTCTTTCCAACTAATCTTTTTACAATTGCTTATTATTCCGTATTTTCTATAAACTCTATCTTCAAGTTCTATTTCATTTTTAGTTAATAGTTTTCTTGCAATTCTTTCTTGTTCTATTATTTTTTCAGTAACATTTTTTATACTTTTTGCTATTTCGTTTTCAGTAATTCCAAGAGTTTGTTTGTTAGATATTTGATACATTGCTCCACCTGAGTTAGAACCTTCTCCATAAACTCCTCTTATATTCATTCCTAAGCCTTGTACAGCATCTAGTACTTTTGAAATATTACCAGTCATTGTAAGTCCTGGCAAAAATACCATTACAGATATTCTCATTCCAGTTCCCATATTAGTTGGACAGCTTGTTAGAAATCCAAACTTATCATGAAAAGCATATTGAAGCTTACTTCCTATTTTTTCTTCTATTTCTTGGCATAGATTTGCTGTGTTTTCTATATCTAATCCACTACTAAATGCTTGTATTCTTAAATGATCTTCTTCATTTATCATTACGCATATATTTTCATCATCATTTATTAATATACTTGTTTCTAAATTTTCTTTTCTAGCAAAGTCAGGGCTAATTAAGTGTTTTTCAACTAAGGTCATTTTTGTTAAATCATCTATATCTTTTAGTTTAAACAAGCGAAGTCCATATCCTAAAGAAGGCAATATCTTTTCAATTTCATTTACTATTTCTTCGCTTTGTTTTTTACTGCATTTTATTGAAAATGGATATTTTTTAAAATTTCGTCCATACCTTACTCTAGTGCTTATAACTACATCAGATTCATTTCCTGTTTGTAAATACCAATTTGACATTTTACTACCTCCCATTCATTATTCTTTTCTTATTTTGTTATTTCTTTTCTTGTAATGCTTTTATTTCATCTCTAAACTTAGCTGCATCTTCATATCTTTCTTCTGCAATTGCTTTGTTTAGTTCCTTTTTAAGTTCTTTTATTTTATCTTTCTCTTCACTTTGTTCTGCTTTTGCTTCTTCTTTTTCGGCAATCTTTTCAGCTTTTTTATCTTTAGCATCTTTAATCTTTTCAGCTATTTTTTCTTTTTCTTCTTTGATACCTTCTAGTAATTTAGCTTTTCTACCAATATGATTTTGAGCTCCATGAATTTGTTTTATTACCTCATCTAGTTTATTTTCGAATGTATCATAACAATTACTGCATCCAAATTTTCCTTTATTTAAGAATTCATCAAAAGTCATTCCACAACTATTGCATCTGTAATCATCTTTTTCTTTAAATGGATTTAAGAATAATTCATCACTATCATTCCAGAAATCACTTAAGAAGTTTGAAAAATGTATTGGCATATTAAAATCTAAATCAATATTGTCTAGTCCAAATTTCTTAGCACACTCCTCACATAATACTAATTCTTGTTTGTCTCCATTTACTATTTTAGTATAAACAAAATTTGCCTCATTTTTACCACAATTTTTACATTTCATAATTCATTACACATCCTTTCAAATTATTAACTAATCAATTAAATTTAATAACATGTTTTTAAAAATTCTTGCTCTAACTAAATCTTTATATTCTTTTGGTAAGTTTAGAACATTATCACTTGTTGCAACTTTTAAAAGCTTTGCTTCTTTTTTTGTTACCATATCGTAAGATAATAGATTACTTATATAGATATCTACTTCATTTCCTGTAAGTACATCATCTATATTATTAATTATATGCATCATATAACTATCTTTATCTATACTTACTCTACGGATTTTTATATGGCCGTCCGCCACCTCTCCTACTTTCTACATAGTATCCTTGTGATGGGCCAAACCTTGTAGATATAACATAGTTTATTTGTGATGGCACACAATTAAAATGTTCTGCTAGTTCATTTCTTTGTATTTCTATATTTTCATCTGCTCTTAATAATTCCTTTATAAATTCCTCTATTTCATCTGATATTCTCATACTATCGCCCCTATTCTTTTTATCCTTTCTCTTTTGTTTTTGACTTTGACTTTCTTTGACCTTTAAATATATTATACAACCTTTTTCTAAAAAATCAATACTTTTTTAAAAAAATTTTTACATTTTTTCTATTTATTGTTTTTCTTTGTCGCATTCTCTAGCTGTTTTGCTTTTTCTTTTTGTTCCTCTAATCCAGTCCATGCAAACATTGATGGCACTGCCTCCCCATACTTTGTACTATCTTCTTTTTCTTTTAACTCTTTTTTATTTGTTTCTTTACTTTGATTTTTGTCACTTTTTCTTCTGTTCCTATTTTCTTTCTTTTCCATAACATCACCTCATGTATACTATTATGGTTATATATTTTTAATTTATTCACTTAAAATATTTTTATTTTAAACTTATTTTCTTTTTTAATTTTCAATGAATTTTTATAAAATAAAAAAAGATATGGCTTTATACCATATCCTTTTCATTTATATTTGTATACAATTATTTTTTTATCTTCCCTCATCTTCTAAACTCTTACCTTTTATACTTTTTGTATAATAATTAAAGAATTCTGTTGAAACTATTCTAAATCTTTCTGTAAGTTCTGGGACTCCATCATCTATATTTGCGTATTCGCATTCATCCATGTATCCAAATCTAATTAACCAATCACTTAATCTATTGATATACTCTGCTAAGTAAAAAGCACGAGTTTTAGGATCTGGATCTCTTCTATTTTCTAGCTCATTTATTCTATCTAATGGTGATTTTATACCTGTTGGAAAAGCCATTAAATCAGCAATATTAATAATTCTATCATAATCATCGTATTTATAATTTCTAATAAATGCTGCTACGTCATCTACCTCTGCTGTTTTATCCCACTTTGGCATTCCCTGTTCATCTATATTAAACTCTGGTTCTTCAGGATTAAAATCCCCTTCACGTTTTCCCCCATAAATAAAAGAATGTGTTAAAGTAATTGGTGCTTCTCTTAGCCATCTTTCATCTACAAGTAATTCAAATCCTGTAATTACATGATTAAACCCATGTGTTCTTTTTCTTCCTATATCATGTAATATTCCTAGAGTTTGTGCTATTTTGGGATTTAATCCTAATTCTTTTGCAAATTCACCAGCAAGTTCTGCTTCATATAAGGAATGATTTATCCATGCTGTTGTATTGTAATTTCCTTCTACTCTGCTTCCCATTGTTCTTCCTGCTCTTAGACATTGCAGAGCACAATTAAAAATTATAATTCTAACAAAGTTTTCATTATTCTTATAGAATTCTCCTTGTCCTTGTGTTAGCATATAGCAGTCTTGATCAGGAAACTGAACTTTTAGATATTCACAAAGATTATCAAGTTCATCTCCTTTTAATCCTCTAATCAATAGCATAAAAGCTTCAGGAGTTGAATGAAGATTTTGGTAGATGCATTCTTCTTGAGATCTATCAGCTAATATATTTGCAATTAAAGCATATCTTGCACCAGAAAAATTTAACCTCATTTATTCCTCCTTAATTACTTCTTTTGTTAAAAACATCACTACTGTATAATTTATATTTTATAATTACTTCTTCATCATCTGGATTGATTTTTTTCTCACTTATAAGTTTATAATAATTATCACTTGATATCAACTCTTTGTAAACATTTTTTAAACAATCTTGTTCAATTCCAATTTCTTTTAGTACTATCATTGCATTTTCTTCTTCTAGTTTAAAAAAGCAAGCTTCATCTTCTAAAATCTCATTTATAATTTCATTTCTTTTTCCTGTTAATCCATTTTGTTTTAAATAATCAAGTTTTACATTATTCATTATTTTCAAATCTTTTAAATCCATTTATTTCACCTTTACTTTTCAAATCCTGGCATTTGCAATTTATCACTTTCATACACAAATTCTCCAGATTCTATTTTACTAAGCATTTCTTTGTCGGTACATTCTCTTATTTCCATTGTATCAGTATCTATTAGATACATTTCAGGTTTTCTTACCTCTCCTTGCTTAGGATCTAGCTGTTCTATTTTCTCTCTTAGCCATATTATTCTTCTATATACTAAATCATCTTCTGCTAGAAATACTGGCTTTCCTATATAACGTCTCATTAGCTTTTTTCTTAACCAACTATTATTAAATATATTATTGAACCTTATAGTAAACTCATTTCCTGTTATGCTTGATTTTTTCATATGTTTTACTAGCATTGTTAAAGTATCTTTCAGATCCATATCTACTGGTTCTTCTGGTATTTCTATTAATTGAGCTACTAGGTCGTTTAATCCTCTTTTTCTTGTATTAACTACTTTAGGATACATCTTTTTTAAAGCTTTTTCTATAATATTATTTGGATCATAAATAGGAAATACTCCAGCAGGTTTATGACCACTTTTTGTTCTTTCCATATCATCTGTTGAGTACTTCTCGCCTTCTGCTTTAAACATATTTATTGGTTCTAGTTTTACAGAACATCTTGCAGTTGAAAATCCTACACAGAAATGTCCATTAAACTGATTAAGTATAACTGCTTCCAAGTTTTCTATGTGTTCATTTGCAATTTTTATAAATATTCTTGAAAAGTCAAAACAAGTTACTCTACTTGTAGTTTTAATTTTTGATAAATGTTCTGCCGAAAACTCACTTGTGTAATTAACTCTATCCACTATATTCTTACCACGAGTAGCATGTCTATATTTTGCGCCTTCATCATATTTTAAGATTTTACACATATTAATATAGATATACATTGCCTGTTCTTCAGGTGTAATACCTTCTGGCATTCCCATTAAGATTGCCTCTTCTAATTCTTCATCTATCGTCCACTCTGGTTCTTGACTTTTTCTAATTATTTCATGAGAACCAACATGTTTTGCTGTAAGTAACATCTTTCCATCTGTTTCTAATAAACTGTCACTTATTGCAGCAAATCTATAACTTCCTTTTCCCTGTTTAATTTGTTTTTCAATTTGTTTTAAGTTCTTTAGTATTGTTTTTATATCTTTAATATTAAATCCCATTGCTAAAGCAGTATCAGAATTACCTTTTGTATAAAATAATAATCTAAAAAACTGTTCAAAGTAAGCTCTATCAACACTATCTGCAGGAATTGCCATAAACTGTTCAGTTAATTCATCACTTGCTAAAATCATAAGAGCTCTTTCAGCAACATCATTTGAAAAAGCTTTTCCTTCTTTTGTTTTAATTGCTTGAAAGAAGTTTTCTCTACTACGAGAGTTTAGAAATTTTCTTAATAATTTGTATTCTCTTGAATCTTTATCATAATCATTAATTCTCTCTTCTATATATTGTAAAACAGTACATACAGGAACAATGATTTCCTTATCTTCAGTAACATATTTTATTTCTAAACCATTATCTTTTATATTTATAAAATCAGCATCTATTGTTCCAATTAATTCTTTAGCTTGATCATTAGACAAGCTAATAATTGCTTTTAGTATATCTGCTAATCTGTTAGATGATTCTTTCTTTACTTCAATAAGCATTGTCTTCCCTCCAAATGTGATCCTTAAATGTAATTATTAATTGTTTCTACTTATTTTAATTAAAAGTAACTCAGCATTTTAAAAAGACTGAGTTACTTCTAATATTTTTTCTTTGTTTTGCATTACAGCATTATATCCATTTTGTATTGTTCCATCAAGTTCTTTCATTTTTATTAAGCTAGCATCATTGTTTGTGATTTCTATTGCAACATCCGCTTCTTTTTGTCCTCTTTTAACATCCTTTGATGAGAAAATATCTAATGCTCTTAACACAACACCTTCTAAGTTTTGACTTGGTTTATAATTATTTAAATCAAAACTTACTGATATTATTTTCTTTGCTCCCATCTCTTTTAATACTTCTGAAGGTAAGTTATCAACTGTTCCTCCATCAATAAAATTATGTCCTGAGTAATTAACTGTTGTAAATATTCCAGGAAATGCCATACTTGCTCTTACAGCTTTTCCTACATTTATATCTTTAATATAATCAATATCTCCATCTTTTAGATTTAGGTCAGATGTAAATATGCATTCTTTCATATTTTGTGTATCTACTGTAGCTATCGCTAATTTCTTTCCATCTAGTTCATTTAATTTAGAAATATCTGTTATATTCTTTTTCTTAGCATATTTATCTATCATCTCTTCAATTACAATGCCATCAATTAAACCTTCTATTTTTGTTTCTTGGGTTACAAGATAATTCATTGCAATCTTCATTATTCTTCTTTTTTTAAATTTTAATATTTTCTTATACTCTGCTTGCATAATATCTTTTATTTCTTGTGGAGTATATCCCATTGCATAAAGGCTTGCCACTATGCTTCCAGTACTTGTTCCTGAAACATACTTTACTTTTACACCTAATTCTTCTAAAGCTTTAATTGCTCCTATATGTGAAAATCCTTGTAATCCTCCACCTGCTAAAGCGAGTCCAATTTCTTGAGTTTGTTCCATGTTCTCCCTCTTTATTCTCAAATTTCTTACATTTATGTATTATACCATATTTATAGTATATCTGTAAATATTTCAATTTATAACACTTTAAGCTTTTAACTAATCATTTTTTATTAATACTCTCCTCTTTTATTTTGAACTTTTTTATTTCCTTCTATTTTATGTCTTTCTGTTAATTTTGCCTTTATATCTTCTAAGGATACTTGTTTATTTACCATCATTACTTCTAAGTGATAAAGTAAGTCACAGATTTCTCCTATTAATTCATCTTTTTCATCATTCTTAGCTGCAATTACTGTTTCTGTTGCTTCTTCTCCAATCTTCTTACAAATCTTATCAATACCTTGATCTAATAAATAATTGGTGTATGAACCTTCTTTAGGATTTTTCTTTCTATCCTCTATCATTTCATATACCTCTTCTAAAATATTGTTATTTATCGTTTGATTGTTCTCTTCGTTTTCTTTGTTTTCTTCATTTTCTTCATTTTTTTCTTTTATGTTTTCTATTTCATTTACTTTATTAAAGAAACAACTATATGCTCCTGTGTGGCAGGCAACTCCTATTTGATCAACCAATATTAATAAAGTATCTTTATCGCAATCTAAATACATTTCTTTTATTTTTTGAAAATTCCCTGATGTTTCTCCTTTGTGCCAAAGCATTCCTCTACTTCTAGAGAAAAAGCAAGTTTCTTTATTCTCTAGCATGTATTCATAACTTTCTTCATTAACATATGCTAGCATTAGTACTTTGTTTGTTTTATAATCTTGAACAATTGCTGGTATTAATTCATATTTTTCAAAATCTGGTTTCATATTGTTACCCTCCTTACTGGTATTTTGTTTTTATCTAATTCTTCCTTTATATCATTAATTGTTGTCTCTCCATAGTGAAGTATTGAAGCAATTAAAGCAGCATCACAGTCTGTTTTATTAAATACATCTACTATATCTTCTATACTTCCACATCCTCCACTTGCAATTACTGGAATGTTTACATTTTCTACAACTTGTTTTGTCATTTCAATATCATATCCTTTTTTTGTTCCATCAGCATCCATTGATGTTAAAAGTATTTCTCCTGCTCCTAACTTTTCGCATTCCTTAGCCCAGCTTATCAAATCTATTCCAGTATTTTCTCTTCCTCCTTTAATGAATACTTTAAACTCTCCATTCTCATCTCTTTTTCCATCTATTGCCACCACCACGCATTGAGAACCAAATTCTTTTGATGCTTCTTTTATTAAATTAGGATTCTTTACAGCTGCAGAATTTATAGAAACTTTATCAGCTCCGCATTTAAGAATTTCTCTAAAATCTTCTAAGGCTTTTATTCCTCCACCTACTGTTAATGGAATACTTAGTTTACTTGCTCCTTCTTCTATTACATTTTTTAAAGTTTCCCTTTCTTCATATGTTGCTGTAATATCTAAAAATGTTATTTCATCAGCGCATTGTATTTCGTACCTTTTTGCATATTCTACAGGATCTCCAACATTTATAAGATTTTCAAAATTAATTCCCTTTACTACTTTTCCATCTTTTATATCTAAACATGGTATTATTCTCTTTTTTAGCATTATAGCAGCACCTCCTTTAGGTCTATTTTTCCTTCATAATAAGCTTTACCCACAATGCAACCATAGTAATCTAATTCTTTTATTTTCTTTATATTATCTTCATTTTTAATCCCACCAGAAACTACAAAGTTGATTTTAGTTTCTTCTTTTATTTTTTTATACATTTCAAAATTTGGTCCTTCTAATGTTCCATCTTTAGATATGTCTGTCACCTCAATGTATTTTACTCCTGCTGTTTCTAGCTTTTTAATAAAGTCTATATAGTACACTTTACTATTTTCTTCCCATCCAGATGTCATTACATATCCATCTTTTACATCAACAGAAATAACTATTTTTTCTTCTCCATATTCTTCTATCATTTCTTTTAAAAATTCAAAGTCATTTATGGCAGCTGTACCTAAAACTACTCTATCAACTTTTAGTTCTTCTAAATACATTCTTACCTTTTCTTTATTTCTAATTCCTCCGCCTACTTCTATTTGAATACTAACACTTTCTCTTATTCTCTTAATTGTTTCTATGTTATTTTTTACATTTATATTTATATTTGTTTTTTCATTTTCCCATTCTTGTTTATCTTTATTCCTTGCTCCATCTAAATCAACAATATGAATGTATTTTGCTCCTAAGTTTTGAAATTCTTTTGCAACTTTTTCTGGAGAATTACTATATACTGTTTTATTATCATAATCTCCTTTATATAATCTAACTGCTTTTCCATCTTTTAAATCTATTGCTGGCATAACTAACATTTGATCATCTCCTTCCAAGCAAGTAGAATTTTTTCTCCTATTTTTCCGCTTTTCTCTGGGTGGAATTGGCATCCCATTACATTTCCTTTACAGACAATTGCTGGTATTTTTGCCTCTCCATATTTTGTATATGCTACAACATTTTCGTCTATAAAATCAGCCATATATGAATGTACAAAATATACATCATCACCATCTTTAATATTTTCTATTAATATGTTTTCTTTCATTTCACTTTCTTTGTTATTTTTATAAAGTCCATTCCATCCCATATGAGGAAGTTTTTTATCAGTTTTTATTTCTCTTACACTGCCTTTTATATAACCTAATCCTTTAGTTTTATTTCCTTCAAATCCTTCGTCAAATAATATCTGCATACCTAAGCATATACCAAGTATTGGTACTCCTTCTTCTTTCTTTTTATTTAAGATCTCTATTAGGTTGTATTTTTTTAAGTTATCCATTGCAACTGGAAAACTTCCAACTCCAGGTAGAATAATTCCTTCTGCTTTATTTATAAGATTTAAATCTCTTGTAATTATTGCTTCTATTCCCATCCTTTTTGTTGCATTTAATACACTTTTTACATTCCCAACATTGTAATCAATTATTACTATCATTTTATTCAGTCCTTTCTGCTCTTCTTTTTTATTTTTCATTTTCTTCTTCAAATCTAACTTTTATAGAATTACTGTGAGCATCTAGTCCTTCAAACTTGGCAAATTCTATAATATCTTCTTTAAACGTTTCTAATACTTCTCTTGTGTAGTAACTATATGAAGAATATTTAACAAAGTCATATACTCCAAGACCTGAGTAAAACCTAGCAGTCCCTGATGTTGGTAAAACGTGATTTGTTCCGCTCATATAATCTCCTAATGGCTCTGGTGTATTTTCTCCTAAGAAAATTGAACCAGCATTTTTAACTTTTGGAAGCATTGCTATAGGATTTTCTGTTATGATTTCTAAGTGCTCTGGAGCTATTTCATTTGCTACCTCAAATGCTTCATCTAGTGTTTTTACAACAATTGTTCCTCCAAAATTGCTCATAGAGTATTCAATTATTTCTTTTCTACTTAATTCTATTATCTGTCTTTCTATTTCTTTATTTACTCTATCTACTAAGCTTTCATCTGTTGTTATTAAAATACTACTTGATAATTTATCATGTTCTGCTTGGCTCATAAGGTCTGCTGCTACGTATTTAGGATTGGCTGTTTTGTCTGCAATAACTAATACTTCAGATGGTCCAGCAATCATGTCTATATCTACTATTCCATAGCAACATTTCTTTGCTGTTGCAACAAATATATTACCAGGTCCTACTATCTTATCTACTTTTTTTATTGTTTCTGTTCCATATGCTACTGCTCCTATTGCTTGTGCTCCTCCTATTTTATAGATTGTATCTATATTGCAAACCTTTGCTGCTGCTAAGATTGCATCTGCTACCTTTCCATCTTCTTTAACCGGTGTTATCATTATTATTTCTTTTACTCCTGCTAATTTTGCTGGTATAACATTCATCATAACTGTTGATGGATAACAAGCTGTTCCTCCTGGTACATATACTGCAACTCTTTCAAGTGGTCTTACAATTTGCCCCATTATTACTCCATTTTCTTTAAAGATATTCCATGACTTAGATATTTGATTTTTGTGAAATTCTATAATTTGAGATTTTGTTCTATTTAAAATTCTTAAAAAGTTTTCACCTATCCTTTTAGCTCCTTCTTCAATTTCTTTTGATGTTACTTTTATATCTTCTATACTTTTCATTTTAAATCCATCAAACTTTTCAGCATATTGCATTAATGCTTTGTCTCCATTTTTTCTTACATCTTTCAAGATTCCTTCTACTGACTTTGTAACATCAGTATTTATTTCTTCTTTTCTACTATTAAGTTTTGCCTTAATATCTTTCATGTTTCCTTCATAATATATTTTTCTTAGCATATAATATCCTCCTTGTTTTGTATTCTTTTTTTATTTTTTCATTTTTATTTTCATTTTTTTATTTTACTTATGCTTCTATTTTTAATTTATTTTTAAAGTTATATATTTCATCTTTTTTTCTACTTACACTTTGTTCATTATAAATTAATCTTTTTCTTATATCACAAATCTCTTCTATAATCTCTAATCCATTTTC
>JAEEGL017168729.1_pt1 | contig 50173 bp, 36 predicted proteins | sample 9134231 | NCBI WGS metagenome assembly JAEEGL01 (sample SAMN16246548, study PRJNA631951) | gut metagenome | biome: gut microbiome; feature: rumen; material: fiber-attached | host: Bos | place: Iran: Karaj | collected 2018-10 | reverse complement strand
TCCGTACTCCAGTGCACGTACAAAGTCCTGATCTATGAACATAGCCTCGTCATCACCCTTCTGGCTAAGACGCAACTGATCCTGGAAACGCTCATACTGATCAATGGGATCATTGAGCTCACTGTATGCGTTGGCCAGCTCCTTGCCGTTTACCATCAGCTCAAAGCGCTCGGTAAGACCGGGCTTGCTGCGGTGCATCTTGGTAAGGGGTGACATCTCTACCGGATAATCCGTGATGAATGTGGGCTGTATGAAAGTACCCTCACAGGTCTCACCGAATATCTCATCAATGAGCTTGCCCTTACCCATGGAAGGTGTAACCTCCACGCCACACTTCTTGGCAACCTCACGCATCTCATCCTCACTCATACCCTCCAGGTCATATCCTGTCTTCTCCTTGATGGCCTCAAGGATAGGCAGACGACGGTAGGGAGCCTTGAAGTCAACCTCATTCTCACCCACCATAACCTTAGTTGTGCCGTTAGTCTCAATAGCTATCTTCTCAAGCAGTTTCTCCGTGAAGTCCATCATCCAGTTATAATCCTTGTAAGCTACATAAAGTTCCATGCAGGTAAACTCTGGATTATGTGTACGGTCCATACCTTCGTTACGGAAGTTCTTGCCGATCTCATAAACGCCCTCAAAGCCGCCTACGATAAGGCGCTTCAGATAGAGTTCTGTTGCAATACGGCAGTAGAGGTCAATGTCAAGGGTATTATGGTGTGTAATGAACGGACGTGCACTTGCGCCACCCGGTATAGACTGCAGGATAGGAGTCTCAACCTCAGTGTAACCTGCCTCGTCCAGAACTGAACGCAGGGTGCGGATAACCTTGGTACGCTTCAGGAATGTCTCCTTTACGCCCTCGTTAACCACCAGGTCAACGTAACGCATACGGTAACGCAGGTCTGGATCATCAAACTTGTCATATGCCACACCGTCCTTGTACTTTACGATAGGCAGCGGACGCAGTGACTTGGAGAGCACCGTGAGTTTCTTGGCATGAATTGTAATCTCACCCATCTGGGTACGGAATACAAAACCTTCAATGCCGATGAAATCACCAATGTCAAGAAGTGTCTTGAAGACCTTGTTGTACATATCCTTGTCTTCCTCATCGGGGCAGATGTCATCACGGGTGATATATACCTGGATACGGCCTGTTGAATCCATCAGCTCTATGAACGATGCCTTACCCATGATGCGGCGGCTCATCATACGGCCTGCTACGCATACCTGACGAGGCTCTGCATCATCCTTGAAATTCTCCTTTATCTCAGCGGCAAAAGCGTTTGTGGGATACATAGCTGCGGGGTACGGATCAATACCCATAGCACGCAACTCCTTCAAACTCTCACGCCTAAATTGTTCCTGATCGCTTAATTCCATTTGTTTTTGACTTGCAATTATTTGCCTTGATTTTTCAGCATGCAAAGGTAATAAAAATATATATTAGAAGGAAGCAGAATAAACCACATTGCACTAAGCATTTCTTTAGTGAAAAGGATTTTTGGGGTATCGGTATCGGAAACCATGGCCGCCCGTGGGCTTGTGAACGGGAGGGGCCCGCAGCACAAGAAGATGTCCTGGAAGGTAGGAGTTTACTCATGCCTTTCAGGACGTCTTATTGGGGTGTGGGAGGGATAGCGCGAAGCGCGTAGTTTCAGATACTGATACCCCAAAAATCCACTAAAGAAATGCGCTCCTAAAGAACGTATTATTTACCGCCAAACATGTTGAAGATGGTGGCAAGTGATGACAGGGTGTTTGTTACACCGGCTGTGGTCTCAGAGATAGCCTGAACAGTATTGGCAACATTGTTGCTTGCGGTAGTAGCAGTCTGCTGAACCTGCTGACCCTGCTTGGACTGGGCAGCGGCAGCCAGACCGGCAGCTGCGATAGCAGTCAGGTCAGTACCCTGTACAAGACCCTGAAGAGTGCTGGTAACAGGATTAGAGGTCTGCTGTGTTACAAGATTGTTAGAACCAAGAATAAGACCGGCAGCAAAATCTCCATAGAACTTGCTCTTGTCATCAACATTCTTAAGTCCCTGAATGCCGTTCACAAGCTGAGCCATGCTGATAACATTGTTCAGATTAGCCAGATCAACCTTTCCGTCTGTCTTGTACTGAGAGTAAAGGCTCTTAAGAGCGGCACCTGATGTCTGTCCGTTAACAGAACCGTCAGAGTTGCCTCCAAGACCCAACACACCGCATGATACCGTTGACAAAAGAAGTGCAGCAACGGCAATAAAACCAAAAATCTTTCTCTTCATAGTCTTTTTATATTAAAAATGATGTCACCTCATTATCATTGTAGCTCCACTGGGCTGAATCTCAAACTGATAAGGCTTCTTGGTCTTGAGTTTGAGTGTACTCAGTGACGGCTCCTTTGTTTTCTTGTCATCAGTATAGAACTGAACCTCACCATCACCTAAGAATGAGAGGTCTATCTTAGACTTGATAACCTCACCGGTAGCGTTCAGACCAGCCACAAACCAACGGCCGTCAGTGCTCTTACGGGCCAAAATAACATATTTGCCGGGATAACCATCCAGGAAACGGGTCTCAGTCCATGTGGTGGGAGCATCGCGCAGCCAGTCCATACAGATCTTAGGAGCATCCTCCAGGTTATTGGGGCAGATGGCTATGTTCTGAATGGGGTTCTGGAAAATGACCTCAGTTGCAATCTGGAAGATCGGAGTGGTCTTGAGCTGTGATCCACGACCGCTGTTCTGCTTGTTCAGGATGCGGTTCATAAAACAGCCGCCAAACTCCATGCAGCCCACGGTATTGCGGATAAACGGATGCAGGGTAGCCTTGAAGGCCTCCTCATCACATGAGCCCTGACCAAAATACATATTCTCCGATGCAAGCACAGCCTCAGAACCTACGTAGTTGGGATACATGCGCTCCCATCCGCGAGGCAGTGTGCAGCCATGGAATATACACATGATACCGTGGTCATTGGCATCAGAGAGAACCTCCTCATAAAGACGGATGGTCTCCTGCTTGTCGCCGCCCCAGAAATCAACCTTGATTCCCTTGCAGCCCACCTTCTCAAGCCAAGCCATCTCCTTTTTACGTATTATAGAGTTGTCCATACGGTTGATGGGGCTCTGAACAATATCATTCCAGTAACCGCTTGAACTGTACCACAGGAATACGTCAACATTCTTGGAGTTAGCATACTTGATGAGCTGTTCCATACGCTCGTAACCTATGTTCTCATCCCAGCCGGCATCGATCAGGATATACTCCCAACCCATGGCGCTTGCCAGGTCGATGAACTTGACCTGATCATCCCAGTTGCATGATGCATCCTGCCATACAATCCAACTCCAGGTGCTGCGGCCATACTTATAATCGTGATGAGCCTCGTAGAGTGGCTCAACGTAATCCCACATTACTGTAGTCTCAACAATAGGCTTGAGGTCTGCGCCCACGGTAATGGTGCGCCAAGGGGTTGAACCCGGCAGACGCATGGCAGGGCAGACGGTACCTATGCCGTTGTTCTCATCAGGCATAGGGAACTCTATCTTGTAAGTATTGTCCTTGCAATCACCTAAGCGTGAGCCGCAGTAGCTGCTGCTTACGCCAGTCTCACAAAGCAGCACCCAACCATTGGCACCCACATGGAACAGACCTGGGAATGTATAGCCGTGACCATACTGTGAACGGATGTTCATCTCTCCGTCATGAGAGTAACCCTCCTCATAGCTGGGCTTACTGCGCTGCCAGCCTATCATGGCGTCACTCTGCGGGGTAAGGAATGTGGTGGTGCCGTCAGGGAAACGGAAACCGGTATTCTCAAACAGTACACGGGTGCTTGCACGCTGGCGAGGCTTGGGTATATTGTAACGGATTGCAATATCATTGTCACTCACGCGGAACTCAAACTCGATTGTCTCACGTGCAGCATTTCTCAACACAATCACTGCAGCGTTATATGCATGACTCACATGAGCGGTTTTTATACGGTCAATGGTATAATCTACATTGGAGCTCTCTGTACGGCACTCTACAAGGCTCAGGTTCTTGGTAAAATCACCGTTTCCGGCCTCACGCCCCTGAGGCAGCCCCTCAAGTGTAGGTTTTGAGCCCAGATCAAGCATAATACCTATCGGTGAATCCTCAAGCATCTGTTTTCCATCATACTTGACAGAATAGACGGGGCTCTCAGTTTCAGTAAGATTAAATGAAACGACAAGGCGGCCATCAGGACTCTTGAGATCAGGCACGGCACTCTCCTGCGCCTGAGCCATCAGACCCAAAGCCATGAAAGCGGAGCATAATAACAGTTTCTTCATAATAATTGGTGTAAGTTTTCAAATAATATTTAGTGTGATTCTATGATTTAATCAGAAAAGGCGGAAACTGAGACGGAGAGTCAACTGCGGATAGATGGGATACTTGTCAACATATTCAAGTATCTCCTCCGCATCACTTCCAAAATTGCTGGCAGCATCAGTAATTGACCCCACCTCCTTATCCTGGCATTTCAGCACGGAATTGTGGTATATCATGGCACCCAGTTCCAACTGCAGGCCCATGAAACGGTTAGGGATGCAACGTCCTACACCCATACCCACGTAGTATTTGAGAGGATCCATCTTGAACTCAGTAGTCATGTTTCCCTTGCCGTCAATCTCTCTTACGGCATAGCTCTTATTACCTATCTTCAAGGCCATCTCGCTTTCCGGCTCACTAGGTTTTTTTTCCTTCTTAAATTGATTCAGTTCCTTCAGGGCATTCCAATCGTTTTCTGTTGTATTACCGCTCAACTTTATAAAAGCATCATCCTGTTTGGAATTAGGGGTATAATATACACCACCGGAAATATAGAAACGGCCCGAAGCCCAAGGATACCAGTTTATCATGGCTTTCAAGTTAGTAAGACCCACCTGAAGGCCTGCATTGACTACAGATTCATCACCAAACTTATTGGCAAAATTATGTGAAAATTCACTTTCTAAATTCTCTTGGACCTGACGCAATTCTTTTGTATCGATTGTAAGATTTGTATTGAACAAATCTCCTGAGGGCATCCAGTTATAACCTGCCTTGAGAACAAAATGCTTCTGGATAGGCATTGCTATCTCAACGCCAAAGCCGTGAAGTCCGGCCTCGGCACCTATTGAAATGTGACGGAATGCCTCCATATTATCCTGAGCTGAAACACTGATGAACGTTGAAACAGCTAAAAGCATAGTAACGATTGATTTCTTCATAAATATTATCAGTTAGTAGTTTGCGCACTTATTAAGTGCAAAAATAATCCTTTATTATTCTGCATGAAAATAAATCACGAAATAATTGTTTAACTTCGCGTCCGCATTGGCCCCGTAGCTCAGTTGAATAGAGCGTCAGATTCCGGTTCTGCAGGTCTTGGGTTTGAGTCCCAACGGGGTCACAAAACAGGCGATCGCTATAGCGACCGCCTGTTTTGTAATTTTACCACTCTATTGGAGTCTGTCCGTGTTGAACGAGCCATTCGTTGGCCAGGCTGAAGTGATGGTTACCAAAGAAGCCGTTGTATGCTGACAGGGGGGATGGATGGGCGGAACTGAGCACCAGATGTCGGCTGCGGTCTATTACAGCACCTTTTTTCTTGGCATAACTGCCCCAAAGTATAAAAACCAGCCCGTCACGTGATGCATTGAGTTCCCGGATGACAGCATCCGTAAACTCCTCCCAGCCGCGGCCCTGATGTGAGCCCGCCTGCCCGGCACGGACTGTCAATGTCGCATTCAGAAGCAAAACGCCCTGACGTGCCCATCGGGTCAGATCTCCACTCTGAGGCACAGGTTTGCCCAGGTCATCACTTATCTCCTTGAAAATGTTTCTGAGAGATGGAGGGAACTGAACACCGTCCTGGACTGAAAAGCAAAGACCATGTGCCTGCCCCGGCTCATGATAAGGATCCTGTCCTATTATCACCACTTTCACCTTGTCAAAAGGGCAAAGGTCAAATGCGTTGAATATCAGGCGTCCGGGAGGATAGACCGTACCATGAGCGTACTCCACCTTGACAAAGTCTGTCAAATCCCTGAAATAGGGTTTGTCAAACTCAGTCTGGAGCCTCTCCTTCCAGCTTTGGTCTATTCTTACTTCCATAATACACCAAATTGAGAATTGAAAATTGAAAATTGAGAATTGACCATGCGGTGCGTAGCATTATACGCAGGTCCTGCGTATTAATTTTCAATTTTCAATTTTCAATTTTATATTAGTTGTATTCCGGCGGCAGCACATTTAGCCCGCATCTCCTCCGGCCAGATGCTAGCCTGAATCTCACCTATATGGGCCTTCTGCAGGAACAGCATGCACAGACGGGACTGACCAATACCGCCACCGATACTCAGAGGCAGTTCGCCAGCCAAAAGTTTCTTATGGAAATAGAGTTCCTTACGCTCCTGCTTGCCGCAAAGGTCAAGCTGACGCAGCAATGAATCCTTATCTACACGGATACCCATTGATGAAAGTTCCATGGCACGTCCCAGAATGGGGTTCCATACCAAAAGGTCACCGTTCAGGCCCAAGAAACCCTCCTCATTCGGAGTTGTCCAGTCATCATAATCGGGAGCACGCAGGTCATGTTCCACGCCATCGCCCAGTTTGCCGCCTATCCCCATAATGAACACAGCACCATGTTCACGGCAAATGGCATCCTCGCGCTCCTTGGGAGTCTTTCCGGGATATAGCTTTCTCAGTTCCTCGGAATGAATAAAGAACACCTCACGTGCCAGGAACGGTTCCAGCTGGGGATAAGTCTCATTTATAAGATATTCCGTCCTGAGCATTGCAGAGTAGATCTTGCGCACAATGCGTTTCAGGAAATCTATGTTACGGTCAGCAGATGTAATGACGCGCTCCCAGTCCCACTGATCCACATACAGTGAATGCAGGTTACCCAGGCTCTCGTCTGCACGGATGGCATTCATATCGGTATAAATACCGTAGCCGGGTTTCACATCATACTCAGCCAGAGTAAGACGCTTCCACTTGGCAAGAGAATGGACTACCTCAGCCTTGGCATCACCCAGATCCTTTATGGGAAATGTCACAGCGCGCTCCACACCGTTAAGGTCATCATTTATACCCATTCCCTTGAGTACGAACAGAGGAGCCGTAACACGACGCAACTGAAGGCCCGTAGAGAGGTTCTGCTGAAAGAACTCCTTGATAAGTTTGATACCCTGCTCCGTCTGTCTCATTGACATCAGAGGCTTGTAGTTCTGAGGAATAATCAGATAGCTCATATTACTTGGTTTTATTAATCGTCATACCATTTCACGTAACTGTTATAGCTTGAACGTTTCTTGACCTTCAACAGGTCTGAAAGCATACCCGAGTTAGCCTTTATTGTAAAATTATATGATGTGTATGGTTTCAACACCATGCTGCAAGACATATTGAAGCAATGCAAGTCACGTGTCACGCTCATAGTTGTAGTAGTCAACTCATGATAGGTGAAATCCCATCCTGAAGAGAAGTTTATATTCCATTTGTTGGTAAGTTTCATATTACCGGACATATTCATACTATGAGTGAATTTCCAGGGATAACGCATACGTTCCACATCTATTTGTGCCTGAGTGTTTTCTCTCATGTTGATACCGTATGATATGGAGAAAGACCACGGCAGGGAATATTCCACATAACCGTCTTCATCAACCTCGGCCGCTTTACTTCCCGGTTCCTTTCCTTTGCCTGGAGCAGACTGGGTCTTTGCGTAATATGTCCTGTCAGCATTAGGATTCTCATCAGAATCCTCATCATCCTCCTCTGTATTACTATTACGATGGAATATACGGTTCCACTTATTCTGCCAGTCATTCAAGGTATTATTGTTGAATGTATAAGACCAGTTCTGACTCATGCCCTGGAAACGTCCGAAACGTCCGTATGAATACTCAGTTCTGTCACCAACAATTACACGTCCCTGTTCATTGAATTCATACGCATATGTAGCCCAGGTGGCATTCAAACTGAAAGTATAGTGCTTGGTAAGTTTAAGTCTCAATCTGGTATTAAGGTTACTCCACGGTTTGGTGACTGCAGCAAAATTATATGACATGGATGCTCCCAGTTCATCAATGATGCTTAACTTCCTGACTCCGGTGGAATCCCTGTCACTGCGCACCTTCATCTCAACGTTATTACTGATACTCATGGAGATGGTCCCCGATTTTCCCTTACCGGGAACACCATACAGAGAGCCGGAATACGGAGAATACTCAACAGTACGGAATTCGCCATTGGAATCAGTATATGAATACGTATCATAGTAACCATATCGGTAATCACCAAAATCTGGCGCCATACTGTAACTCACAGAAGGAGTAAACACATGACGTGTCATGATCAGTTTGTCACCAAACAGTTTAATCCACAGACGGGATGGCTGATAGAATCCATACAGTTTGGTATTGGCACTCACACTCAGACTGTAGTTATATACGCGATTGAATCCGAATATCGTATCCCTCACAACCTTCTGTTTGGAATCATCCCATGACTGCATTACCTTGTAAGTGTACCATCTTGAATTGTAGTTGAAGGAAGGAGTTATGTTTATGTTCTTAAATATCTGGAATGTGGCACTGATCGGAATTGAATGTCTCATACCATTCCTCCAGTCCTTGACAAGACTCTTATCAAGCAGTTCACTCTCCTTGGTTGAAATACTGTTGCTAAGTGAACCTGAATATGTCAAAGAGATCTTTTCATACCATTTTTCAGAACCTGCCACTTTCTTCTTTTTGAAAGGATAGACACGCTGCAGACTCAAGCTAAGAGAAGGAAAACTGAGTGAAATGGTTGAATCACGCATATTCTGCGACATGTTCATTGAACTGGAAAGCGACAGACCTATTGAAGGGAAATTGCGTGAATAACTCACACTTGATGTTCTGGTACTTTGCGATGTCAAAGACGGATTGTACAGACTGCTCAGATTTGAACGTTCATAACTTGATGTGGCAAAGTTTACACTGGCAGAGAAGTTCTGATAGGGGTTGGCCTTGGCATCCTGCCTGTGTGTCCAACGCAATTTGAAATCCTTAGTTACAGAGTAATCTGGCAATCCTTTATCACCAAGTTTAGTAGTCAGCGAACTGGCATAGACATTACCTGAGTACTTGTATCTCTTTTTGTACTTACTTTCAGCTGAAACGCCCCATGACCCTTTTGTAAATATCTCTCCCAGCACCTTAAGGTCAAAATAGTCAGACAAGGCAAAATAATAACCGCCGTCTTTCAGATAGAAACCGCGCTCCATCTCATCACCATATGTGGGGAATATGATTCCTGAAGAGTAATCACCTTCCAGGAACGGGAAGAAGCCAAAAGGAACGAACAGCGGCAAAGGTACGCCCATGACTTCAAGATATGCCGGACCAAAAATGACATCCCTTCCGGGACGTACTTTGGCACGGGTTATTCGGAGATTGAAATGCGGGTCATCATGCTGATCACATGTAGTATAGACGCCATCAGCGATGTAATACTCTCCCTCGGGGCCTTTCTTGGCCTCATTACTTGTCATATATCCTTCACCCTGCTGGGTGATGATTTCGTTGATGTATCCCTTTTCTGTCTTGAAATTATAACTGATATGGTTTGATTCGTATGGAGTGTTTCCGTCCATGAATACAGGGGTTGCTGCCCATTCTCCAGTTGAATCACGGACACCGTCAGCATAGACAAGACTGCTGTCCATCTGCATTTTTATGATGCCGGCTGTAAGTACCACATTCTGATACTCCACCCTTCCGTTGCCATACAGGGAAGCATAACCTCCATAGTTCCATACCATGGAGTCCTTTGATTCATAAATAACAGGATCATCCAACGCATTGTTCCTGCGCGGAGGGACAGAATCAGATTTGGCAACAGCAACGGTATCTTTCAGGGAATCCGCGGGCAGATTCTGTGCAACGTGGATAGAATCAATCCCGACAATAGAATCGGTATGGACCTGAGCCAACACGTTTCCAGCCGGGAAAAGCAATCCGAGAACTATCGGAATCCACGTTTTTCTGATTATTTGCGCCACTTAATGATGAGCATTCTTTTTATCAAACTGCAAAATTATCTATAAATGCTCATAAAAACGCACACGCGAGAATGTTTTCAAAAAAATTAATATAAGATTGATGTTTCTTTTACAGATTCATAGGAACATTCTGCACCACCCGCTAAAAATCTCAACTCCTTCCTGACCGAATTTGGCAAGACTGTTTTCCGCCTGTTCAACCGTCTTTTCCTCTTCAGGACGAGTCTTGCTGAAGAACTTATCGGCAAAGCAGACAATCTTTTCCTCGATTGAGACCGGCACCATATCCCTGTGAGGTAATGGCAGGTCTCTTCGAAGAATCTCTTTTAATGTCAATCCTGTACCTGTATGCCGCTCAGCCACGAGTGCATGACGAGGCAGACCTTCTCCCCTAAGCAAATCTGCCCCCAAATACCCATGACAGAGGTAATGAAACTTGCCAAAACAATGTATAGGCGCTGCATCCGTAAGGAAAATTCCTATATCATGCAGCATTGCGGCCTCCTCGACGAAACCTCGGTCTGCACCCAATTCCGGATGAGAGTCCACAATAGCCAGAGCCTTACGTGCCACCAGAGTACTATGGAGCAGAAGCAATGACTTCAACGGAGGATTATCCGAGTAATATTTGTAAATCACTCCTGTCCACAGGCTCTCATTTCCACCATTCATCTTACCGGTGCAATTACGAAACTGTATGAATAATCTCCATAATGGAGCTTGTATGGTTCAAGCGGTGTTGCACCCCAGCTGTTTACACAGGCCAGACCATACTGTGCCTTGTCTATATGGACTACAGTGTATGAACGCGGAGTCAAATCACCCGCATGTACGTTGTGCTTGTTGGGGCCTTCATCCAGATCAGCAGTCGTATAGTTGAGCGATGACATGCTGAGCGGAGCATCACTATAGAATTCCAGACCCTTGCCTTGGGCATTCAGCACACGCCACCAGCGTACATCTGTCTTGTTTCCATTCTCCTGCGGTCGTATGTAGGGGAAATACTGATCTGCAACACTGCTCTTGTAAACTCCCAGGAACTGTGAACTGTTACGGTCAGAATAGTTCTCAACAGGACCGCGACCGTAGAACTCAACGCGATCATACTCCTGAGCCATGTTCATGGTCATTCCAAACTTGAACAGGTCAGGCATACTCTGCGGGCGCTGTCCGCGTTGCCCCTGACGCTGCGGAGCGACCTGAGCCATAGCCTGCGCTGCCTCCTCCGGGCGGGTTATCATCTTCTGGGTTACATGCATAATGCCTTCACGGTCCAGCACATACTCCAGCTCAAGCGATGCGTAGAGCTGCTCTATCTCATATCTTACGTTAACCTTACCCAGACCATCCTCAACCTTGCACTCAAAAGCGGTGCGCCTGAGGTTGGGATTGCGCCATGCCTGCATACGCGTGTGCAGGTTTGCGCCATAGTCATTATCGGTGGGCGCACGCCAGAAATCACTTTTAAGCTGGCTGCCATTCTGTGTTATCTGCTTACCGTCAATATCTATGTAATCTATCCAACCGGTATTCTTGTTGAAGGTATAGACCACACCTGCCGCCTCAAACTTAACATAGGCCACAGCCTCATCAATTTTCACGTTTTCACCGGCGGTTTTTGTATCAGCAACTGTCTCTGCCGCTACTGCAGGGAATGAATAATCTGTAACCTGGATCTGATTGCGGGCAACAATGAAGTCTTTCTCCAAAAGGGAAGTAGCTTCTTTCAATTTGAACTCTATACCAACCAGTATCTCCGCACCTGTTTGAGGTGCATTCTTTATTGCCTTGGCTATTGCGGGAACAGTAACCTTCACTTTCTGTTGAGCGGCGACTTTAGGCATTTTGAACTCTCCGCGAGTACCCTTTTCTTCAACGCCGTTTACAAGCAGGTAATACTCCATCCTGTATGCCGACAGGTCAGTATAGAAATTCTCATTATATATCTCTATCTGGCCCTTACGGATATCAACCGGAGTAACCCATATGTTCTGATAGAAATACTGCACCTCATATGCATGCGGGTTCCAACGGCGGTCAGGTGCAATCAGTCCGTTGCAGTTGAAGTTCTGGTCCGATACAGGATAACGGCCATCATCGCCTCCATACATGAAAATCTCCTTTCCATCGGCATTTTTGCCATATACAGCCTGGTCAACAAAATCCCAAATGAATCCGCCCTGAACGGAGCGGTTGGCGCGGATAATATCCCAATATTCCTTGAATCCGCCCTCAGAGTTACCCATGGCATGGGCATACTCACACTCTATCATCGGACGCGGATCATTACCCTTCTCATGACGTTCCATAGCGCCATAATCGGCATACATGGGGCAATGGATATCACAATGGTCCGGAGAACCCGTAGCACCCTCATACTGTACAGGGCGGGTCTTGTCATACTCCTTGATCCACTTGTAGCAGGTTACAAAGTTCTGGCCGTCACCATCCTCGTTACCCATTGACCATACTATGATGGAAGGGTGGTTCTTGAATGTTATTACATTTGATTTGTTACGTTCCAGATGAGCCAGTTCATACTCAGGATTGCGGGCCAGCGGGCTGGGACCGTACATCATGCCGTGCCCCTCAACATTAGCCTCAGCTACCAGGTAAATGCCGTATTCATCACACAGGTCATACCAGCGGGGGTCATCGGGATAATGGCTGGTACGGACTGCATTGATATTCATCTGTTTCATTATCTGAATATCCTGGATCATACGCTCCAGCGGAACTACATATCCACCGTAGGGATCCATCTCATGACGGTCTGCGCCCTTTATCAATATAGGCTGCCCGTTTACAAGCAATTGGCGATTGCGTATCTCAACCTTTCGGAAACCCACCTTTTGCGGAATGACCTCAATTACACTTCCATCCTGTTCTGTCAACGTCATATACAGAGTATAGAGGTAAGGTGTCTCTGCCGTCCACTTGTAAGGATTCTTAACCGGGAATGAGACATTTGCCTCATTGTTGTTTATAGCCAGGGTCTTGCTCCACACGGCTTTGCCATTGGCATCCTTCAGTTCAACCCCCAGCAGCTTACCCTGAGCATCGGCAAACGTTGCGTCAAAGGAGAGTGTTGCATCCTTGTAATTGGCATCCAGATCAGTTACGATACGGAAATCATCCAAATGTGCCTGAGGACGTGAATAGAGATATACCTCACGGGCTATACCGGTAAAGCGCCAGAAATCCTGATCCTCTATGTAACTGGCATCGCACCAGCGCATGATCTGGAAGGCAATCAGGTTCTTCTCTCCGAACTTTACATAGTCCGTGATATCGAACTCGGCCTCCATCTTGCTGTCCTCACTATAGCCCACGTACTTGCCGTTTACCCAAACCCAAAGGTTTGATGTAGCAGATCCCACATGGATATAGACGCGGTCACCCTTCCAACCGGAAGGAATAGTGAAACTCTGACGGTATGAGCCTACGTAATTGTCACGTTCACCCACAAAAGGAGGATTAACCGGATATTCATTATTCCAGGGATAACTGACATTGGTATATATCTTATCACCATAGCCATTCATCTCAAACAGGCCTGGCACCGGGAAATCCACCCATTTGCTGTCATCAAAACCTACGGCCTCAAAGCCCACTGGTTTATCATACGCATTCTTTACAAAGTTGAATTTCCACTTGCCCTCAATCGACATGAATCTGGAGGATTGACTTTTCTGGCCATTCTCAGCCGCTTTCAGGTCTTCAAATGCAAAATAGTCAGCTACATCAGGCTTTTCATTCTCGCTGTTGATTTTTGGATCAAGCCATACCGGCTGCTGTGCAATAACCGGAAGCAGCGCCAACTGCATTACGGCCAAAAATGATATTCTTTTCATAACATAAAATGATTTCAATTGACTGTCTGCGAAAATAGTAGTTTTCACGCGTTCTATAATGAAAAGAGAGGAAAAAATGCTATCTTTGGGGCAATTTCACACATGCACGCACGCGCAAACATACGTTATATGACAAAAGTCACTACTAATAAATCCATACGGCTGTCTGAGCAGCTGCTAAAGTATATTCCGATACTTTTTGCCGTCATCCTATGGTGTGTTCTTTCATTCCGGGAGCAGTTTTTCCTGAAAAAGGTTGAAGACCTCTCCGTTTTCCTTTTTGACAAACTTTTCATAATGGACAGTTTCAAGACTCCCGGAGGTTTTCTTGGCCTGGCAGGCTCCTTCCTCACCCAGTTCCTGTTTATACCATGGTTAGGAGCACTGATATGGATTGCATTACTTCTGCTCTCATACTATCTTACGATACGGACATTACGCATTCCTGAAAGATACCGTCCGATAGCTCTTATTCCCGTTGCATTGCTTGTTATCGGCAACATGTCATTAGGATACGGAGTATTCATAATGAGGGAACAGGACCATTTCTTTGCTCCTGTATTGGGCTATCTTGCTGCGCTTATACCATTATTTGCCATTAAACGCACCCAGACCGTGGCAAGCAAGTTCATCTTGCTTACAATCTGGACAGCAATAGGATTCCCTCTTTTCGGAACATTTGCATTTATTGGCACTCTTACCGCTGCCTGCACAACGTTTATGGATCAGGAAATGATACGCAGCAAACGCCTCACAATACTGGCAGTAAGTCTTGCACTAATCATCTTTATTCCACTTATAGCATATAGTTTCTACACCTCATATCGTCTGGTTGACAGTTGGCATATGGGGCTCCCCTCCATATCAGATGACCAATGGACATTTGCCATCAGGACTCCGTTTCAACTGGCACTGCTTTTTCTCCCTGTAATGGCAACAGCATCGCGCCGGCTAAAAGAGACTGACAGCAAAAACATCATATTCCAAACTTCGGTTTACGTCATATCGGCAACCGCCGTATGGGGATTCTGGTTCAAGGATGACAATTTCCGTACAGAACTTGCCATGTCTGAGGCTGTTGACCGCTTTGAGTGGCAGGAAGTCGTTGACTTCTACCGGAAAGCGGTCGATGCACATGTAAAATCCGATGACAAGGCATATGATGACCGTACCGCCAAGCTAAAAGGCGTAAAGGATCAGGACACAAGAAACAGTATCATTGACAGCTTCAGCGACCGGTTCTTTGAGCCCACCCGCACAATGGTCCTCTACCGTGACCTTGCCTTGCTCAAGATGAACCGTGCCCTTGACGAGGCCTTCACTATGAAAGACGGAGGACGTCTCCAGAAATCACGCACCCAGATTCCAATGGCTTTTCAGTCAGGAAAACAGTTCTACCTCCAGTACGGACTGGTCAATATGAGTTACCGCTGGTGCATGGAGGATGTCATTGAGCATAACTGGAGTTACAGCACTCTCAAGTATATGGCAATGCACTGCATTATCATGCAGGAAAGTGAATTTGCACGCAAATATCTCAACAAGCTTGAAAAAACCATTTTTTACCGTAAGTGGGCAAAAGGACAAGGTCTTTTGGCGGCAGACAGTGTGATGATGTCCGTAAGTGAGCCTTATCAAAGCATCCTGCCCTATATGTGCTTTGAAAACCGGATGACAAATGATTTGGTCAAGAGTGAAACATTCCTTATGAAACACTTCTCAGAATCAGAACCGCCACAACCCACACCGGAATATGACCGTGCAGCACTTTTATGGGCTATGCGTACCCAGAACATCCCCTTGTTCTGGGAAAGGCTGTATTATTATATTAAATCCAATAAAGTGGAACAATTACCAAAAAATGTACAGGAGGCAGCCCTGTTGTACGGCAAACTGGAAAAACCCGTATTTGATCTACCGTACAGCAAGGAAGTGGAAAACAGCTATGATGCCTTTAACCGTTATACCCAAACCAATCCTGTACGTAATATGAAAGAATCTGCCTACCCATATTCAAAAAAGTTCGGCAAGACCTTTTACTACTACTATTATTTTATTCGAGATATCCAAACGTACTGATCTATGAAAAAAATAACCATACCCGCATTTGCATTGTTGTTGGCCGCCTGCGCGCCTAAGGCTCCATCAGCCTATGACAAAACAGATTCAGTTCCTGCCATATTCCCCGACTATACGGATGTAACCATACCGCGGAATATTGCACCAATGAACTTTTTGATAGAGGATGATGCTGATTCATATATCACAGTACTGAAATCCGGATCAGCAGAATATTCCGTAAAGGGTAGTCAAGTACGCATCTCCCAGTCCAAATGGAAGGAACTGACAAATGCTCCTGAAATAAATGTTCAGGTATATGCCAGAAAAAATGGCAAGTGGTGTGCATACGCTCCGTTCAAGATGACCGTAAGCGATGAGATAGACCCCTACATCTCATATCGTATCATTCCGGTAGCTGTTGAATCCTATGAGAAACTTACCATACGGCAAAGGAACATAACGAACTTTAAAGAAAAAGTAGTGGTCTCAAACACTATGATTCAGGACAACGCGCAAGGCACCTGCATAAACTGTCATCATTACCAGAACGGAGACACAGACAATATGATGTTCCATGTACGCCAGTACAAGGGCGGTACAATACTGGTTCTTGACGGAAAACTGAATAAAGTCAACATGAAGACAGACTCCACCATATCTGCCGGAGTATATCCTTCATGGCATCCCACGCATGATTACATAGCACTTTCCAACAACTGGACACATCAGTCTGTGCATGCAGCCAGCCACGACAAGCTGGAGGTGATAGATGAGAATAATGATATCATTCTGTATAACACATCTGACAACACGGTAAGTGTCATTGAAAATGATTCAAGTGAATTGGAGTGTTTTCCGGGATGGTCCGCTGACGGCAGAACCCTTTACTACGTATCTGCACATTATGAAGCACCGTTCGGCCCTGACAGAAAGAATCAGATGTTCATTGACAGAAAGAAATTGCATTTCAGTCTATACAGCAAACCGTTTGACCCCGATACCCGTGTATGGGGAAAGAAAGAGCTTATTTATGATGCAGCAGCCAAAGACAGCAGCATGACCTGGCCACGCGTATCACCCAGTGGGCGATGGATGGTTTGCTGCATCAGCACTCACGGAATCTTCCCGCTTGACCAGATTGCATCTGATTTTGTGATTTATGATCTCAATGACTATTCGTACCGATATGCGGATGAGCTGAACAGTCCGTTTGCAGAGAGCTATCACTCATGGTCCACTAACGGCAAATGGCTGATGTTCAGCACCCGTCGTGAAGACGGAGTTCATACCCGTCTATACTTCAGCCATATTGATGAGAACGGTCATTTCTCAAAACCATTCGCCCTACCTCAGGAAGATCCGGACTTCAATCGCGAATTCCTTTATGCCTTCAATATTCCGGAGTTCATGAAGGAACCGGTTCATATAACCCCCAGACAATTCGCATCATTTATTTCAAGTACAGAAGCAACACGTTCCAAATATGAATCAAAAAAAGGAGAATAACAAGACCTCTTTAATCTGGTACTCACGCCTCATACTTCCCGTAGCCTTATGGGTAATACTCAACTTATGTTCAGCTGATTTCCTGCTCAAGGTTGAGGAAAGATCCCATTTTGAGTTTGACTGGTTCTGGTTCACCGGATTCTTAAAAGAGCCTTCAGGGCTTCTCTCATGGTTGGGGCTCTTCTTTACCCAGTTCCTTTACCTTCCATGGCTTGGATCTCTCCTTTGGGTTCTTCTGCTTACAGCATCAGGAGAGTTAACCGTCAAGATATTCAAAGTGCCCGGTTATTTATCAGTTTTAGCCTATATACCAGCCTTCATATTTGTAGTTTACAATATGTCCATGGGCTATATGGTCTATCTCATGAATCACCCCGGATACTTCTTTATGCCCGTACTCGGATATCTGTGGGCTCTCTTTACTGTGGTAATTATAAGGAAGCCCCATAATCCCGCAGCCAGTCTGATTATAACGATTATTATCGGATTTGCAGGTTATTACATTGCCGGTTTTTACGCGCTTGCAGCATTAATAACTGCATGCGCAGACTCCTTCCGCTCAGACCGCAGCAGACTTTCCAGGATACTGATACTTACCGCTGCAGCAATAACCATAGTGTTATCGCCCATACTTATGGTAAGTACTACTGAATACTATATAGGTACAGGATGGACGCTTGGACTTCCGGACCACGTACATACCGTACCGTTGTTGAGGATGCAGGGTGCCCTTATACTGGCCATGATTGTACTGCTTCTGATATCTCTCCTGCCACATGGTGAGCTCAACGGAAAAAAATACATCCCTATCATAATTCAATTCGCTCTTTTAGTCGGTATCATAGCCTCAACTTCAATCCTGTGGTACAAGGATGCAAACTTTAAGACTGAACTCCGAATGATCCGCGCAGCCGACAACATGAAATGGGAGGAGGTGACCAGGATACTGGAGAAAGCCTCTCAATCACAGGACTCTGACTGGCAGCCCACACGTGTCATGGTAACGCTGAAGGACCTTGCACTCATCAAGACCGGTAAAGATGGAGATTATGCCTTCTCATTCAGCGACGGCAGCTGTGAGCAAAAAAGGAAATGGGATGTACCTATGTCCATCCAGATTGGACATACACTCGGTTTTCACTACGGCATACCCGGGCTCTGTCAACGCTGGTGTTTTGAGACATCCACCATACTGGGTTGGAAGAACATCATATTCAAATATTCAGCCATGACTGCCATCCTGTTTAATAACACCGCCCTTTCAGAAAAATTCCTGACCAAGATGGACAATACGTTGTTCTATCGCAAATGGGCAAAGGAGCAGCGCAAACTGGTCTATGACCGTTCACTCATGCAGAAAACCGCCCCATATGACCTGGTTCTGCCACTCCTCTGTCATGAAGACAGGATTACATCTGACCTGGAGGGATGCGAGACCTTTATCAGGCGTCACTTTACTGGCCCCAGTCCGGTTCACTCCACTCCCATGTACGATCGGGCAGCTCTGTTGTTTGCCATGAAAAGTAAGGATCCCACTCTCTTCTGGACACGTTTCGTCCTCTATCTGGACTCAAACAACCCCAAGAAGATTGACCGTTTCTATCAGGAGGCGGCATACTTATACAGTCAGCAGGGTAATTCTGATCTGCTTCTTAAGACACTACCGTTCGATGAGCAGACCAAGAATCTCTACAAGTCTTTCCAGAATCTTGCCCAAAGAACCGGTCCAAAAGATCTTGAAGAAGCCAATCGCATATTCCCTGCCAACCTGAGGCACACCTTCTTTTACTACTACTATTACGTCAACAACCTCAAACTGTTCTGATTACATGAATAGATACGTTTTATATCTGTCCACTGCCATCCTGCTTATGACGGGATGCACATCGGAGCCCAAGAAGTATTCAGAGAGCACCGCTCCCTCAATATATCCCGATTTCACAGAGATCACAGTACCCTCAAACATTGCATCGCCCAATTTCCTTATTGAAGATGAGGCCCACAGTTACGTCACCGTTCTGGAGTCAGGCAAATCAAAAGTATGCATCAAAGGCCGTAAGGTTCTCATACCACTCCGAAAGTGGAAGAATCTGACTGCACAGGGAGACATATCCGTAACCATATATGAAAAAAGAGAGAAAGGATGGGCCAGGATGAAGCCATTCAGCATATATGTATCCGATGAGATTGATTCATATCTCACTTATCGTCTCATTCCCCCATCGTTCATGTCATACCAAAGACTCTCCATCAACCAGAGAGACCTGACCTCTTTCAAGGAGAAGGTTGTTTATGCCAATTCCATGTCAGCCGCCGATGACAGCCGCCAGTGCATTAACTGCCACAACTTCCGTAACTGGAAGACTGATGAGATGCAGTTTCATATCCGTCTGGAGCAGGGAGGCACCGTAATGTACCGCAACGGCAAACTCTCCAAACTGAACCATAAGACAGACTCCACGATATCAGCGGCAGTATATCCGTCTTGGCATCCATACAAAAATTACATAGCCTACTCCAACAATCAGACCTTCCAGAACATCCATACCAATAATACGGACAGGATGGAAGCGTTTGATGAAGAGAGTGACCTTATTCTCTATGACCTGGATAACAACAGTGTGAGTATAATAGAGAATGACGCAGATGAAATGGAGTGCCATCCCAACTGGACTCCCGATGGAAAAACGCTCTATTACGTATCTGCCTACATAGGTGATCCGGATCAGTTTATGAGCAGAGGCGGCGCCGCATTCAATAACAATGAGGTCAAGTACAGCCTCTATTACCGACGTTTCAATCCCGATAACAAGGAATGGGGTAAGGAGACTCTGGTCTATGATGCAGCAGCACTTGACAGCAGCATTACATGGCCACGTGTATCTCCCGACGGCACTAAACTTCTGGCCTGCATTGCTTCACACGGAGTGTTCCCTCCCTACCAAAGTGAAGCAGACCTCATTATGTTTGATCTTACCAATGGCACACACAGGTATCTTGATGAAGTGAACAGTGATTTAGCTGAGAGCTACCACTCCTGGAACAGCACCGGAAAATGGATAGTATTCAGTACACGACGTGAAGACGGAATGTACACCCGCCTCTATCTTTCTCATCTCAATGATGACGGAACATTCACCAAGCCATTCCCCGTGCCTCAAAAAGATCCGCAGCACTCCCTTAAGTTCATGTTTTCATATAACATACCGGAGTTCACCATTGAGCCTGTCAAGGTCTCAGCCAGAGAGCTTGCAGCGTTTATCAGGAGCAATGATGCCCAGCCGGTCAATTATGAACAAAAAAGAGAAGAATGACACTAATTCAAAAAATACTCAGGACTCTCATTACAGCAATATGCCTGTTTCTGGTTGTGCCAGCCAGTGCCGTTGACAAAGACGGCAATTTTGTGCTTGTCATTGACCCCGGGCATGGCGGAAAGGATCCCGGAGCAGTAAACGGCAAGAATCAGGAGAAAACCATCAATCTCAACGTGGCGCTCAAGATGGGTAAGCTCATAGAGGATAACTGCAAGAACGTTAAGGTTATATATACCCGTAAGACTGATGTCTTTGTTGAGCTGTACAAACGTGCCGACATTGCCAATAAGGCAGGTGCTGACATGTTCATCTCCGTTCATACAAACTCAGCCAAAAACAAGTCAGCAAACGGAGCTGAGACCTACCTTCTGGGTGTTGAAGAGAACCGTGCAAGTGCAAATCTGAATGTAGCCCTAGAGGAGAATAAGGCCATTCTGTTTGAGAATGACTATGAAACTCACTATGAGGGATATGACCCTAACAGTCCGGAAAGCATGATAATATTTGAGTTCATGCAGAGTGAGTACCAGAAGGAAAGCCTCAAGATGGCCACCTTTAACCAGAATCAGATGGTAAAATCCGCAAAGCGACCTGACAGAGGTGTACATCAGGCTGGATACCTGGTTCTTTGGAAAAGCGCCATGCCAAGCATTCTGATAGAGCTTGGTTTCATATCAAACGATGCAGAATGCAAATACCTTGTTTCACAAAAAGGCGTTGATGAGATGGGACAGAGTCTTTACAAGGCATTCTGTGAGTATCTGGATTATCACAACAAGCAGTTGGATAAAGCGGTGCCCACCTCGCAGGCTATCGGTAATGAAGACACTGACAAGTCAGAATCCCTCCCAGTGTACAAAGTACAGTTCATGAGTCTTAAGAATCCGCTCAAAAGTAATGACAAAAGACTGAAGGCATACTCAAATGTCAGTTACTTTAAAGAGAGTGGAGTGTGCAAATATACATGTGGTGATACAACTGATTATGATGCCATCCTTAAGACGAAGGCTGAGGTCCAAAAAAAATACAAGGACGCGTTCGTAATAGCCTTTTACAAAGGGAAGAAAATAAGCGTAAAAGAAGCCAGGGAAATTGAAGCAAAAAAATAAATAAATCCGTTATATTTATTCATCGCGATATTCGTCCCTAAAATAGATTTCATCCAAATAAGCACATTTTGTGAATTTGCAAATTGCCATAAAACAATCTTGCCTGAAACGCACTGCAAGCAAGGGATAATAAGCCTGCAAAAGCACTTCAGTTGGAAGTTATCAACAGGTTACAAACCTGATATTCAAGAGATTATAAAAAACCAATAGTCTGTTTTCAACCTTTTTAAGACTGTTTTCCAAGTGCCTAATTCCCAACACTTTACAGAAACCGTTTTTTTGAGGAAAACAAATGCGTTTGCGCAAATGAAATAAGATTATCAATTTTGCATCGCTGAGTTCAAGAAAGAGAAAAAGCCAATAGACCTAATTCCTTTTCTGAATCCATACTGACTATAATGCTTTGTCCAAAACAATGACAGGAAACGAACTGAAAACAAACTGGGATTTATGTCTGGATTTTATCCGTGACAACGTTTCAGAAACCATTTTCAAAACATGGTTCTCTGTCATCGAACCCGTTTCAATGGACAAAGGCGAACTGATCATTCAGGTTCCAAGCCCGTTTGTTTATGAATTTCTTGAGCAGAACTGCATTGACGTAATCAAGGCAGCTCTCACTAAAGTATTCGGCAAGGGTACACAACTCATGTACAGCATCCTTACGGACAAGGAGAACAACATCAATCAGAAAGTGGGTTCAGACAACGCATTGTCTAATATTAAAGGTACTGCAGAGACCGGCAATAAGGCTCCTTCTGTAAATGATGCGCCATTGGTCCAGGATCTCAATCCTCAACTTGACCCCAACTACAGTTTTGAGAACTTTGTGGAGGGTATCAGCAATAAACTGGCACGTACTGCAGGTGAGACAATCGCACTCAACCCGGCAAGTACAGCATTCAACCCTCTGTTCATATATGGTTCATCGGGCGTAGGCAAGACACATCTGGTAACAGCCATAGGTAGAAAAGTCAAGGAACTCCACCCTGAAAAGAGAGTGCTCTATGTATCTGCACACCTTTTCATGGTTCAGTACGTGGATTCTGTCAAGAACAACACCACAAATGATTTCATTCATTTCTACCAGTCAATTGACGTACTGATAATAGATGATATGCAGGAGATGGCAGGTCAGGCCAAGACACAGAACACCTTCTTCCATATATTCAATTATCTGCACCTGAATCATAAGCAGCTCATACTCACAAGTGACCGTCCGCCCAAGGACATGAAAGACCTGGAAGAGAGGCTTATCACCCGTTTCAAGTGGGGTCTGGTAGCTGAACTGGAAAAACCTGATCTGGCGCTCAGAAAAGATATCCTTAGAGAGAAGACCAGACGTGACGGCCTTAAGTTCTCAGAACCGGTAATAGATTATATTGCAGAAAAGGTTAGAGATAATGTCCGTGACCTTGAGGGTGTCATAGTATCACTCATGGCATATTCAACAATCTACGGTAAGGAGATTGACCTGAATCTGACTCATGAAGTGATAGAAAAGAGCCAGCATCACGAGCAGAAGCCTATCACAATTGAATCAATAATCACAAAAGTCTGTGACTATTATAACATTGACGAGCAATCCATCCAGACCAAATCCCGCAAGCACGAGATTGTTCAGGTAAGACAGATAAGCATGTATCTGGCCAAGAAATATCTGGATTACTCCACCTCTAAGATTGGCGCCTATATAGGCAAGCGTGATCATGCCACGGTTCTGCATGCCTGCAATATGGTTCGTGACCAGATTCAGGTTGACAAGAACTTCAAGGCCGATATGGAGAATATTGAGAGCGGCCTTCGCTGCTGATTTCCCCATCCACTTTATCACATGACAATCAGTGAACAGACTATAACATTGGACAGTCTGCGGTTCTATGCCTATCACGGTGCAGAGCCGCAGGAGGCTATAGTTGGTGCATGGTTTACCGTAAGCGTAACTCTAAGGACCGATGCCTCCGCTGCTGTAAATTCCGACGACCTGAAAGGAACAATCAGCTACGCTACCGTGGCAGATGTAATAAAAGAGCAGATGAATATAAGATCTGCATTACTGGAGCATGTGGCAGGGCGTATAGCTCAATCCCTGCTTGAGGGATTTCCCGCCATTAAAAAGGTCACGGTTTCCATCAGCAAGCTTAACCCGCCCGTTGCTGCCCCCTGCCTATCAGCAAGTTTTACTCTCACCGCAGAAGTAAATTGAGAATTGAAAATTGAGAATTGAGAATTAATACGTTGTACCTGCGTATTTACAATAAGAGGATGACTAAATGATGTCTTAGTCATCCTCTTATTGTTCCACGCAGGTGCGTTGGATTCAATTTTCAATTTTCAATTTTCAATTTACTTCGATGGGTTTATACTTAGGAACCAACAGCTTCATCACCGTCCAACCGATAAGGTAAGCCACGGCGCAGATGCAGAACACAATCATATAACCAGCCTCCTTGCCCTCAAAGCCCAGGAAACTGAAAGCGGAACCCATGGCATCGCTCTTGGTAAACAGCATACCGGCACCCTTGTTGATCATGAATGATGCCAGACCACCCATTGTGGTACCGACACCGGTAATGGTTCCGATAGTTGACTTTGGGAACATATCACCGATTGTTGAGTAGAGGTTTGCTGACCAAGCCTGATGTCCGGCACCTGCCAGACCTATGATGATGGCAGGGAACCATGCGCTGTACTTACCCAGAGGCTGCGCAAACAGAGCCAGCAGCGGGAAGAAAGCGAATATGAGCATAGCCTTCATACGGCCTGAGTAAGGCTCCATACCCTTCTTCTCCACAAAGAGCTTGGGAAGATAACCGCCGCCTATACTTACCACGGTAACAATCAGATAGAGTACAAATATAAGCAGGATAGCCTCATTTGAGTCTGAGCGGTATCCGTACTGGTCGCTGAAGTATGCAGGAGCCCAGAACAGGAAGAACCACCAAACGCCGTCTGTAAAGAACTTTCCGCAGATGAAAGCCCAGGTCTGACGGAATGTAAAGCACTTGAAGAAAGGAATTGATTTCTCCTCTTTCTGGGGCTCTGCAGCCTTGGCGGCAGCCAGCTCGGCGGCATCATCCTGATGGATATACTCCAACTCAGCCTGGTTCACGAACTTGGACTGCTCTGGCTTACGATAGAGTCCAAACCAGAAGAACATCCATACAAAGCCCAGGGCACCGATGATTATGAACGCCATCTCCCAGCCCCACAATGCAGCCAGCTTAGGAATACATGCAGGGGCTGCCAGCGCACCTACCGATGCTCCGGCATTGAATATCGATGTGGCGAATGCACGGTCCTTCTTGGGGAAATACTCAGCTGTCACCTTGATTGCAGCCGGGAAGTTTCCGGATTCACCAAGAGCCAGTACCGCACGGCAGAAAATGAACATATAGACCGATACGGTCGATACAATCAGCGTGAGGTCGGCCGAGCTCTTTACAGCCTCCATGGAATCAACACCCACCCATTTCAATGAGGCCCATCCGCAAGCTGCATGCAGGCAGGCACCTACTGACCAGATGAATATGGCCCACAGATAACCCTTACGGGTACCCAGCTTATCAATGAACTTGCCGCTGAACAGACATGCCACAGCATAGAAAATTGAGAAGAAACCGGTTATGGTTCCATACTGGCTGTCGGTCCATGCAAAATCAGCTGAAATAAAATCCTTCCACGTAAGTGAAAGCACCTGACGGTCCAGGTAATTGACTGTTGTGGCCACAAAAAGAAGGGCGCACAGCCACCAGCGGAAATTAGTCATCCGCTGAGCGTTTGAGTTTGTTTTAGAAGTTGTCATTTTGTATTTTTAGGTTAGTTGATCCTGTTAATGACCGCTGCGCGGTCAGCTATTAGCTATTGGCCATTAGCCATATGTTACGCACCGGATGGAAGCCAACAGCTAAAAGCCAACGGCCAACAGCTGATGGCGTAGCCATCATTCCGTATAATACACACGCTTGACGCGGATGGATACAGTGGATATGATCTCATACGGAATGGTACCCAATATATCCGAAAGTACATGAACCGGCAGGTTGGGACCGAAAATCTCAACGCTGTCACCCTCCTGGCACTCAATGTCTGTTACATCAATCATGCAGACATCCATGCATATATTGCCCACATAATAGGCCTTCTGTCCGTTCACAAGGCAATAGGCCTTGCCATTACCCAAGTGTCGGTCCAGCCCATCGGCATAACCTATAGGTATGGCAGCTATGCGCGAGTGTTTGGTAATCTTACCCTTGCGGCTGTAGCCCACGGTCTCGCCTTTTTCCAGTTCACGTATCTGAAGTATGGTGGTCTTGAGCGTGCAGACAGTCTCAAGCGGCTGATTGTCCAAGGGATTGATACCATAAAGACCCAGACCCAGGCGCACCATGTCATAATGTACCTCCGGGAACCTTTCTATTCCGGCCGAGTTGCATATATGTCGCAGGATATGATGCTTGAACGCTGCCTGAAGCTCATCGGCCGCCTTGTTGAAACGCTCTATCTGAAGTTTGCTGAAATCATCAAAATCACTGCTGTCACTGCCCACAAAATGTGAAAAGACAGAACACGGTATCACAGCTGTCTGTCTCTTAAGGCGATGTACAAGTTCCGGCATATCATCAGGAGCAAATCCCAAACGGTGCATGCCCGTATCTATCTTGATGTGTATCGGAAAGTTAGTCACACCGTTGTGCTCGGCTGCACGGATAATCATATCCAAAAGGTGAAAACTATAGACCTCAGGCTCCAATTTATAGTCAAACAGCGTACCGAATGATGTACGTTCCGGATTCATCACCATAATACTGGTTGTAATGCCGGCTTTACGTAGTTCAGCACCCTCATCAGCCACGGCCACTGCCAGATAATCCACCAAACGGTCCTGAAGTGTCTTAGCCACTTCTATGGCACCTGCACCGTATGCTGAAGCCTTGACCATGCACACTATACCCGTATCTATCTTGAGCATACCGCGATAACGGTCCAAATTATCAGCCAGAGCCTGCAGGTTAACCTCCAGAATGGTTTCATGCACCTTAAGTTCCAAACGCTCGGCAATCCTGTCAAACTCAAACACGCGGGCGCCCTTAATGAGCACAATCTCATTATGGAATCCCTTTAGCATACCAGACTTCAGAAACTCCTTGGTAGTATTGAAGAAATACTTTTCAGGCACATCGAACCGCTTGGCCTCCGACGATATATCCTCACCTATACCTATCAGTTTGGTTATGCCGCGGCTCTCCACCAATTGTGCCACCTTACGATACAATTCATGCACTGACCAACCGGACTGCAGGATATCTGAAAGAATCAGGGTATGGCTCCGTGATTCACCATCCTTGCGACGTGCCATAAAGTCCAGGGCAATACCTAAAGACGATATATCTGAATTATAGCTGTCATTTATGATTATGCAGTTCTGCTTGCCGTCCTTTACCTCCAGACGCATAGCCAGAGGCTCCAGTTTGGCCATACGCTCAGTTATCTTTTCAGGCGGTACCATCAGATATATGCACACCGCCAGGCAGTGAAGCACATCCTCTATTGATGCATCATCAATAAATGGAATGGTAAATTTATTTTCAAGACCTATGTAACGGTAAGTTATCTCGGTAGAATCAGTTCCTTTCACTACCGATGATATATAAAGCGGCTTGTCCTGATCCTTACGTGACCAGGCTATCTCACGGGCGGTAATGATGGATTTATCTACACAACTCTGTATAAGATCGTTGTCACAATTGTATATGACTACATCACAATCCTGAAAGAGACGCAGCTTCTCACTACATTTCTCCTGGAGAGACTGGAAATTCTCCTGATGAGCCAGTCCTATATTGGAAAGGACTCCTATGGTAGGCTTGATGATCTTCCACAACTGACGCATCTCATCCTTCTTGGAGATACCCGCCTCAAATATACCTATCTCTGACTGTTTGTTGAGTAACCAGACTGAAAGCGGTACACCTATCTGCGAGTTATAACTCCTGGGAGAACGCGTCACGGCATAATCGGGTTCCAGAAGTTGGTAAAGCCACTCCTTTATCATGGTCTTGCCGTTACTTCCCGTTACACCTATCACCGGAATGTTAAAGTTTTTCCTATGAGCGGCAGCCAGTGTCTGCAAAGCGGCAAGGGTATCCCGTACCATCAGGAAATTTGACTCTTTGTAATCGCCCATATTGTCCGGCAGATAGCTTACCACAAAGTTTCTTACTCCACGGCTATACAGGTCACGGATATAGTTGTGCCCGTCATTTCTTTTAGTTATCAAAGCAAAAAAAAGAGTCTCGGCGGGAAAGCAAAGTGAACGGCTGTCAGTAAGTAGCCAGGATATCTTAGCGGGACAGAAACCATATCTTTCAGCTCCTGTCATCTGCACAATATCATCGATGGAATATGTCATTTTACCGGTTAAGTTTCCAATTTGTCAAAGATAACTATTATTCCTTTTAGTTGTCCCTCAACTCACCCTAACCTTACCCCACCATATTAAAAAAAGCATTACATAGAGTATATTCATACTATTTTTGGTACATTTGCCGTTTGAAAGACAAATTATACAGGATGCAGAAGACAGAAGAGGAACATTCACAGGTAAACCTGCTAAAGCAAATTGATTCACCTGAAGACCTCAGGAAACTCTCTACTGAACAGTTGCCACAGGTGTGCAGTGAGCTCAGGCAGATGATTATTGATGAACTCTCACACAATCCCGGGCACTTTGGTTCCAGTCTTGGCACCATTGAACTTACTGTAGCTCTGCATTATGTATTCAATACCCCGGATGACCGTATCGTATGGGATGTAGGCCACCAGGCATATGGTCATAAGATCCTTACCGGACGCCGTGACCGTTTCTGCACCAACCGCAAACTGGGCGGACTCAGGCCTTTCCCCTCCCCCGATGAGAGTGAATATGACACCTTTACCGCCGGACATGCCTCGAACTCCATCTCTGCGGCACTGGGTATGGCTGTGGCCGATAAGCGCAACGGTAATGCTTCCCGTCGTGTGGTAGCCGTAATAGGTGACGGAGCCATGAGCGGCGGCCTGGCTTTTGAGGGTATAAACAACGCCTCCATAACAGACAATGACCTGCTCATCATCCTGAATGACAACGATATGAGCATATCACAGAGCGTAGGCGGCATGCGCAGTTACCTTACCCAGCTGCAAACCTCACGCTCATATAACAAGTTCCGTTTCTACGTATCAAGGATACTCCTGAAAATGGGACTCATGAATGACCGGAAACGCCGCAACATCATACGCCGTAACAACCACATCAAGCTCAAGGTTACCCAACAGAACAATATGTTTGAGGGTATGGACATACGCTATTTCGGCCCCGTGGACGGGCATAACGTCCAGAATCTGGTACGCATACTCTCCAATATCAAGAATATGCACGGGCCTAAATTGCTGCACATAAAGACAATAAAGGGTAAGGGATATGAGCCGGCCGAGAAGGATTCCGCCATATGGCACGCCCCCGGACTCTTTGACAAGGTTACAGGTGAACGCATAGTACGTAACGGTGACGGTCTGCCGCCACTCTTCCAGGATGTATTCGGTGAGACCTTGCTGGAACTGATGCGTGAAAACAGCAAAATCATAGGTATCACTCCTGCCATGCCCATAGGCTGCAGCATGGACATCCCAATGAAAGTCTATCCTAACCGTTGTTTTGACGTAGGTATAGCAGAGGGCCATGCCGTTACATTCTCCGGTGGTCTGGCCAAGGAGGGTATGATGCCTTTCTGCAATATTTACTCATCATTCATGCAGCGTGCCTATGACAATGTCATACATGATGTGGCCATTCAGAAACTGAACGTGGTGCTCTGCCTGGACCGCGCCGGCCTGGTAGGAGAAGACGGCCCCACACACCACGGAGCCTTTGACCTGGCTTTCCTGCGCCCCATTCCTAATTTGACTATAGCATCTCCATACGATGAGATTGAATTGCGCAACCTCATGTACACTGCCCAGCTCCCTGACCAAGGGCCATTCATCATCCGATATCCCCGTGGTCGCGGCATACTTACAGACTGGCGTAAGCCTTTTGAACCTATAGTTGTAGGTAAAGGCCGTAAGATCAAAGAGGGAGATGACGTAGCAGTACTCTCTATCGGCCCTATAGGCAATCTGGCAGAGCAAGCCATCTGTAGCTGGGAAAAAGAGAGCGGAAAAACCGCTGCACTCTATGATATGCGTTTCCTTAAACCCATTGATACCGACATACTCAATGAGGTAGGAAAGAAATACAGCCGCATCATTACCATTGAAAACGGTACCGTAACCGGAGGACTGGGTACTGCCGTAGTGGAATATATGATGGATAACGGCTTCACTCCAACAATAAGACGTCTGGGCCTGCCCGACCGCTTTATTGAGCACGGCTCCACGCCTCAACTGCTGCATATCTGTAACATTGATGAGAATGCAGTTATCAGCGCCCTAAAGGAGCTGACTTCAGGACCTAAACAGACAGAAGTATGAAAATCGTTATTGCAGGAGCGGGAAATGTAGGCATTCATCTGGCCAAGCTCCTGGCAGGTGAGAATCAGGACATTACCCTCATAGACGAGAGCGAGCATAAACTGAGCCGTCTTGACTCCAGTTTTGACCTGCTTACCATCCAGGAATCACCGTTGTCATTTCACGGTCTCAAGGAGGCCGGCGCTGACAGTGCTGACCTGTTCGTGGCCGTCACTCCTGATGAAAGCCGCAATCTCATGTCCTGCCAGCTGGCACACTATCTGGGAGCCAAGAAAACCGTAGCCCGCATAGACAACTACGAATATCTTCAGCCCAAGCACAAGGAGTTTTTCACCAACATGGGTGTAAATTCCCTTATCTATCCAGAGATGCTTGCTGCCAAGGATATCGTGGATGGCATGAAGCTTAGCTGGATACGCCAGTGGTGGGAATTTGCCGGAGGAGCACTAGTCATGATGGGCATCAAACTCCGTGACAATGCGCAGATTCTTGACAAGCCGCTCTCACAACTGGGTAAGGAACGGCCATATCATATAGTGGCAATACTACGCGAAGGGGAGACCATAATCCCCAGTGGTTCAGATACCATACAGGCCGGTGACCTGGTATATTTCATGACAATGAAAAAACACATCCCGCACATCCGCAAGATAGCCGGTAAGGAAGAACTGCCCGATGTACGTGACGTTATAATAATGGGTGGAAGCCGAATAGCTGTACGCACGGCAAAACTCATGCCTGACTATATGAACCTCAAGATTATAGAGAGCGATCTGGACAAGTGCAACCGTCTTACCGAGCTCTGTGATGACAAGGTCATGATAATAAACGGTGACGGTAGGGATCCCAGTCTGCTCACAAGTGAGGGTATAGACCATACTGAGGCATTCGTAGCACTTACAGACAATTCAGAGACCAATATCCTGGCTTGTCTGGCTGCCAAACGTTTCGGCGTAACCAAAACAATTGCTGAGGTTGAGAACATTGACTACATCAATATGGCTGAAAAGCTGGATATCGGTACTGTAATCAACAAAAAGAAGATTGCCGCCAGCCATATCTACCAGATGATGCTTGACGCCGATGTCACCAACGTAAAGTGCCTCACCTTTGCCAATGCCGATGTAGCCGAGTTCAACGTCATGCCAGGCGCTAAGATAACCCGCAATCTGATCAAGGACATATCACTCCCGCGCGGTGTCACCATTGGCGGACTTATACGTGACAAAGAGGCCATCCTGGTAACCGGTGACACCCAGATTCAGGAAGGTGACCACGTAGTGGTATTCTGCCTGGAAGGCATGATCAAAACAATAGAAAAGTATTTCAATTGATACACTTCAGGATCATACACCGCATACTGGGCGTCCTGCTTCTTATTGAATCAGGAATAATGATGGCATGCGCCCTTATTCCACTTTTTTATGGTGAGGATGACCTGTTCGGGTTCATCATGGCGTCACTAATGAGTGCCTGCTGCGGCATGACCTTGCTGCTGCTTGGCAAGAGTGCCCGCAAGAATGAAGGTGCCATGACTCGCCGTGACGGCTATATAGTAGTGGCTGTCAGCTGGGTTCTCTTCTCTGTGTTCGGCTCACTACCCTATTTCGTGAGCAAATACATCCCCAATTTCACCGATGCTTTCTTTGAAACCATGTCAGGATTCACCACCACCGGTGCCACTATTCTGGATGATATTGAGGCCATGCCTCACGGACTGCTGTTCTGGCGCAGCCTGACACAGTGGATAGGAGGTTTGGGAATAGTGTTCTTCACGGTAGCCGTATTGCCTATATTCGGTGTAGGTGAGGTACAGCTCTTTGCTGCTGAGGCAATAGGCCCCACGCACGGCAAGCTTCATCCCAGGATAAGTGTCAGCGGCCGTTGGATTATCACCGTCTATTTCCTTATTACCGTACTCTGCGCCATATGCCTCAGATTCTGCGGAATGGGCATCTTTGACAGCATAAACCACGCTTTATGTACTGCGGCCACAGGAGGGTTCTCTACCAAGAATGCCAGCATAGCCTACTTCAACTCCCACGCCGTGGAATATGTTATCACATTCTTCATGTTCCTGTCAGGCATCAACTACGGATTGCTCTTCTTTGTGGTATTCCAAGGCAAAATACACAAACTCATTGAGGATACCCAGTTCAAATGGTATCTGTTGTTTCTGGGCCTCTTTACCTTGATAGTGGGTGTAAGCCTGTTCATCTCCACACCATATAACGGAGCGGAATCACTGCGCAACGCACTGTTCCATGTAACGGCTATCATAACCACTACAGGCTTTACATTTACAGACTATACCCTATGGCCGCCATTCATCTGGATGATACTGGGATTGTGCATGTATCTCGGAGCCTGCGCAGGCTCTACCACAGGTGGTATGAAATCTATCCGTATAGCCATCCTGCTTAAATCCATGCGCAATGAGTTCAACCGCATACTGCATCCCAATGCCATACTTCCGGTCCGCGCAAACGGCAAGGTGATAGCGCAATCAACACGTCAGAGCGTGCTCACGTTCAGCATATTCTTTTTTGCACTCGTGTTTGTGGGATGGTTCTTCTATCTGGCTATCGGCATTGACATAGCTGAAGCATACGGCATTTCACTGTCCTGCCTTAGCAATATAGGTCTGACTATAGGATATCACGGATGTAACATTCCGTGGGATGACATGCCCACCATAGGCAAATGGTTCTCAACTTTCCTTATGCTGGTGGGCCGACTTGAGGTCTTCAGTGTCCTGCTGGTTCTCACCCCCTCCTTCTGGAAGCGTCGATAGGAATTCACGCACATCAGCACGCATACGTTCATACATCTCACACTCCCTGTAGTGTGTGTTCTTCCTGATAGCCTCGGCCAGTCCCATCTGGCTGTGTTGGTATGCGCTTATCTCGTTCCTGTACTGCTGGTTATGCACGGCAAGCCGGCTTATCTCCGCTTCACGTTCCTGGCGCAAAGCAGTACATACCGGCATCAGCAGTTTCATTATTACATTTTCAATAAGGTGGTGACCCTGCAGGAACAGATACGTATTGCTTTCCGTAACCCCCATTCCGGTCAGTTCCTGCCTTAATGCCGCAACCTCAGGTATTGCCTGCGGGTAATGCCCCTCCAACCATCTCAGCTTACGTGACACACGCTCCTGAACGCCCACAATTGCACCCTGCGGACGCCTCACATCAACACTCTTTATGCGGATGTCTATGTTCAGGTCCTGCATGCTGAACTGGTTATGCAGTTTCTTTCGGTAGAACCACACATTCCACACAAACAGCGGATATACAGCCCTTGAATAGAGCTCCATAAAGGCGGGGAAATCTATCAGCCTATGGTCATTGAGTGTGCACTGCACACATATCTGATGCAGGCTTCCGGCCCAGCACTGATAGTTTTCAATGGCGTATGTATAAGTCTGTATGACGTATGGGCTTGAAATAATCTCCTTTGAGGTCTGGGTGACACCCTGCAACAACCAGTCATAATCACTATCTACACAAGCTATCAGACTATTTCCCAACCCATTATGCTCTATACAGGAACGCAAAGCTGATTTCTTGCCTTTGGTAAGCCCGCCCTTGTTAGGCAGCATTATCTGGAAATAATGGTTAGGAGTCTCAAACTCATCAAGCAGCAACCGCCAGAAAGAGACATCATCATAACTCTCCACAAAGGCAATGATCCGGCCTCTGCGTTTGCTGGGCAGAAGCTTATCCGCAGCCTCAAAAAATCGGGAGTTAATATTGTCAGTCAGTCTCTTCATGCCTTCTGATATTTCACTTTACCGTTATGTCATCCACATCGGTCACCGCATCCATCCAGCCATCCATGATGAGAGCCGGGGAGTGCGTAGTCATGATAATCTGCACGTTGGGATTAAGAGAACGTACACGTTGTATCAGCTGCTGCTGCCACTCTATATGAAGTGATATCTCAGGCTCATCCATAAGCAGTACACAAGGATGCATATCCTGTACAAGCGTGGTAAGCATTATAACAAGCAACTGTTTCTCTCCCGATGAAAGCTTGTAAGGCTGGAGTGTGGAACCGAACTGGTCAAACAGGATCTCATTGCTGGTACGGATTATCTTCTTGCCTGTATCGGTAAAGAGTTCATCCATATAATCCATAAACTTTATTCTGGGAGCCGATATAGCCTGTGCCTCACTGATATTCTCGGGATTGCCGGATGTAAGCAACTGGATTGTCCGGTTACCTATATTCACCTGATAATCCAGATAGCGGCGCTGAAGCTTATAAAGCTGCCAATCCAGTTCTGACACCACACTCTTGTCAGACATCTTCTCCAGCAGGTTGCTGTGCATGAGCGGGCGGTCAATACTGCGTATCACATCATATCTGAGCTTATCGTTTCCTTCAGGATAAAGGTCTATCGTCACCTCAGGACTCTCCTCCTTACCCTCACCTGCAAGATAATCCAGACGGGAAACAGTCTTATTCAGGATGGTGCTTTTACCCGTACCGTTTACACCGCTCAGTATGTTTACGTCAGGACGCAGATTCCATACTATATGCTTCCTGCCCCAAAGGGAATTGATCTCTATCCGGCTTATGCCGTCAGCATACCTGTTTTCCATAATGAATGTCAGTTTATGGTTTACATCCGTAAAAGTATAAAAAAAAAGAAGAGTAGCCTATTGGTTGCTCTTCTCTTTTTTTGGCGGCGCGTGATTCACATCAAACGATACCCAATGATATTTATAAAAAGGACTATCTTACATTCAAACGCGACTACCCGGCAGATACCCGCCTTCGTAATCGCGCTACAAAGATATTCTTTATTTTTTATGTTGTATGTTTTTGAGAGGTATTTAAATGAATTTTTGCAGTTTATAACACTTTATAGAGCCTTTTTCAAAGCAAAGATGCTAAAATCACCCCTCAATATTGAGCTTATCGAGAAGACTCAGGTACATTGGAACCGCCTGTTCCAACTCTGCAAGCGTAACAAATTCATCAGCGGTATGTGAACGTGCAGAATCACCCGGGCCCATCTTGAATGATGGGCAATTCAGTATGGCCTGGTCTGAAAGCGTAGGCGATCCGTATGGCTTAAACCCCATGCTGACAGCCTTCCGTATTATCGGATGGTTCACCTCTATCTTTGATGAGTTCAGATTGAATGAGCGGGCCTTCACCTCACACCACTCAGGCAGCATACCGCTTATTATGTCAAACACCTCATGGTTGGAGTAGAGCTCATTGGTGCGGACATCGGCCGTGAACGTACATATATCAGGAATCACATTGTGCTGTGTCCCGGCATTAATCATCGTAATGGTAAACTTGACCGGGCCAAGCAGATCTGATACCTTGTCAAACTTGAAAGTGCGCAGTTTCTCTATCAGTTCAGTAGCACGGTATAGCGCATTGATTCCCTCATTACGTGCGGCATGACCAGCCTTGCCGTGAACCGTGAAGTCCAGTACCATGAGCCCCTTCTCAGCCACTGCAGGCTGCATTCCGGTGGGTTCACCTATCAGGGCCACATCAACGTGCGGCAGGCTCTGCACGGCAAGTTTCATTCCGCCCTGGCCGTTCACCTCCTCCTCAACAGTAGCCAGGAACAATACATTATACGGCTGCGGCTTACTGTCAAGCTCATAGAATGTATATAGAAGTGACACCAGCCCTGCACCGTCATCATTGCTGCCCAACCCATACAGTTTTCCATCCTCCTCAGTAGGAGTGAACGGGTCTTTGGTCCAACCTGCCACAGGCTTTACTGTATCAATATGGCTGTTCAGGAGCAAAGTAGGCTTGTTCTGACTATATGAATGGCCATAGCAGAGCAGATTAAGCCCAATGCATTCCGGCTTATATCCGTGACTCTCCATATCAGCCTTCATTATGGCCGATGCCTCCTGCTCAGACCGTGTTACTGACGGAGTGGCAATAAGTTTCTTAAGCAGTTCCAGTTGCTGGCTGAATGATTGTTTCATGCCGCTAAAGGTATGGAGTTTTTATGATATTTCACCCCTTTCACGGGCCGAAAGTTCCCTTATTATGCTGATTGCAAAGGGCAAGGCAATGGAGAATGTTATCACATCGGCCGTAGCCATTGTAGCCTCCAGCCCCTCCAGACCCCATATTGCAGGCATTATGAAGAATATGGGATAGAACGCAAACCCGTGTCGGCTCATGGCCAGTATTGTGGCTCGTCCGGTACGGCGTATGTTCTGCAGCAGCATGTTGGTAGGTGTTGTCAGGCCCACCAGTGGGAATGCCACACACTGCCAGCGCAGCACACGGGCTCCTATCCTTATGAGTTCAGGATCCTCATCACGGAAGAATGATATTATCTGCGGAGCGAATACCCATCCCAATGTGGACATCACAATCAGCACAATCACGCACACCTGTATTGTGAACATGTATGACTGCTTTACACGGCCGTACAGACGGGCGCCCCAGTTGAATCCGCAAACCGGCTGGAAGCCCTGCCCCACGCCAAGTATCACCGCCATAGCACACTGCATGATCCTGGCCACCACTGTAAAGGCTGCAATTGTCGATGCCTCCTGTCCCTGCAGCGCATAACTGGCAGCCGCCCAGTTCATGCATATAGCCGATATGCTGGAGAGAGACTGGCGCATAAGCGACGGCAGACCGCCCGCCCCTATCTCACGGTAACGGTCCAGTGACGGCGCAAAGTTACGCAACTTAATATGCACATTGCCGTCAAGAGTAGTAGCCCAAAGCAACAGGCTCCATGAAATGAACTGGCTTATAAGCGTAGCTACAGCGGCACCCGTAACACCCATTCCCAAATGGTTTATAAGCAGCCAGTCAAAGAATATGTTCAGCACCATTCCCACCGCTATGCCTATCATAGCCAGCATGGCGTTTCCCTGCAGGCGCAACTGGTTGTTCAACGTCATCTGCGACACCAGGAACGGTGTAGCCACCAGAATCCACTTAAGGTAAGCATTTGAATACGGAACCACATCATGTGTTGCACCCAGCAGGCGTGAGAGCGGAGTCATGAACAACATGCCAGCCACCATAAAGAGCAGGCCTATCAGGAATGATGAAATGAATCCCGTGGCTGCCATCTTGCCGGCACCCTCTGCATCACGTGCGCCAAGGGCACGTGACATGTAGTTGCCGGATCCGTGCCCAAAGAAGAAACCTACCGCCTGTATTATTGACTGATATGAGAAAGCCACACCTACACCCGCCGTAGCGACAGTGCTGATGTGGCCCACAAACCATGAATCTACAATATTGTAGATGGCCGATATTGACATACTGATTATGGTAGGCACCGCCAGACTCATCACCAGACGTGGAACCGGTGTCTGCGTGAGCCGCTTGTAGCGTGCCTCACTCTTCAATATGTCACTATTATCGCTGTGCACCAGAGTCTATTTGAAACCTGGCACAAAATTACTCATTATTTGTAATCGATGTTTGCGTTGAGCACAAGCTATAATCACAAATCTTTTTACTGTCAAGGATATGTTATAGTCCAATCCATGTTTTCCAAATCCTCATAACCTAAATCATAACGAATCAAATAATTGGAATTCTCCTTTATTTCTTTAAATGTAATTCTGCGGATTGTCAGGTGACTGGATGTACTTGTCAGGACTCAGGAAACGACCTTGCAGGGGGGCATACATGCGGCCGTTGGCTTCGCTCATCCTGCTCACGCTCGGCACCGATGAATGTGCCAAGACACACTTACCATGCTCTCGCTCAATCGCAGAATTCATATCTATGAGACCTAATGGTTCAATCACCATCCTAATTTAATATTTCTATACTTTTCTTGAAACTGTCGAATCCATAAACGTTGCTCTTCATCCATAATTTGATAATGGACATTGTTATCAATATCTACAAAAGCGTTGTCATAGGAAAGATAAAACCTATACTTATTACCCATTGTATCTTTAATTTCTAAAAACAACAAATAAACGCCGGTTTTAGATTGAAACCATTTGGGGTATTTGGTGATTTTTGATGAAAATAAAATAGATTTTATCATTTCCTTTTCTGAACCTCCAATTTCTAGGGTTTTAACATTTTTAGTTTGTAATGAGGCAAAATATTAAAGGCTCCAACTGTTGTTGTTCCACCTTCCCTATAATACTCATACAAACTGATTTCTTTGATTTCCATATCTGTCAACAATGTTTTACTTGTACTACAAGCATCAAAAGTAAGGACAAACAACATTGTTATTCCTATAATGCCAACGGCGCAATAATAGCGGTTGCTCATTATCTTTAGATACTTACATGTTAGGATTAATAATTTTAGTCTTATCATTCTTTTATTAATATTTCCATAATATGAGAACAACAAAGGAGTTACCGTCTTGACAACTCATCCAATATCTTAATTTTCTCATCATTGGTCACATCAATAAAATCATCGGAAAAACAAGTCCAATATGCTTCTTTTTTTTTGTGTCCTTCATTATGTATAAACATTTCTGTAGTCATCCACAGTCCGTTCAAACGTTCATCCGTGCTACTTAAAATCATGTTTCCTAATTTATAACAAGTTACGTCCTTCTTCTTATTATCAATATAATAGCTGAATTGGGTTAAACTGATTTCATTTTCATTTATTTTAATGAATTCAATTACGCCACTCTTCATGTTTTTAGTATAAATGCGGATTAGTGGTTCGTCTTCAACAGCTTTGTAGTCTGTATAACGGCATTTATTAGAAGCAGAACAGCTAATAATAGCATAAAAGACTATATTCATCAAATACTTTGCTTTATTCATATGAACTAAAAAAATGTAAGTTGTGTCGAAAGGATATTATATAGACCAGTATTATAGATAGCGACACTAGAGTGCAATAAAAATGGATGAATTCCAATATTGGGAATTCCATTTAGCCATAATCCGATTGAAGACCAATTAACGCAATTAGAGGTCATTCCTTGATAAGGAATTTTTTCACTTATTTTTCTAAGCATAGAAAATAAGTGTTTATTAAGATACAAATCTTTACTCACAAGACTGGTTTCACTTATGTGTGGATTATACGTGGCAGTACTAGGTCTTGCTGTTAATAAAAAGCCGTTCCATTTATCCGGTTTATAATCACCTCCTGGTCCATATGACATCATTGTCTCATTGTCTTTTGAAACTATAGCCGAATGAGATATTTTATCAAAATGTCCATGATCTTCAGTTTGTGTATATAAATTAGCAATTGTTTTGTCAAACATGTTGTTGATGTCACTTAGATTCGCCAAAGCTCCTAACCCGTATCCAATATAATCAAGTGTGGTGTTGCTTTTATCCCAAATAGCACCAAAAGTGTGTTTGGTGAAATTGTATGAGCCAAAACCAAAACTCATGGTAATATCCGTTTGACCTTCTGTATATGCGTATGTACCCAATGAATTGGTCAAGGAACCACCCATAATTGACAATGTATTTGCCATTGGAATTTCCTGACGATGCAATCGCTGCGCCGGCCACACCCGACAAAACTCCTGTTATCATTCCGCCTGCCATATATCCCCATGTCTTGCCTGATTGCCAATCCCACATAGTAGGATCAAAATTACCTTCGTTTGCCAACACTCCCCCCGAATATGTTCCTATAATAGCACCGAATATAATTGCTCCAACTACAGATTCTCCGCTCGGATCCGTATATTTTAAAGGATTATTCAGGCAGTAAGAGTAGCGGTTGTAGTTCTGCGGATCATCAGGAGCCTGCACAAACGGATCGGGACTCAGGAAACGACCTTGCAGAGGGTCGTACATACGGCCGTTCATGTTGATGAGGCCCAAGGCGTCTATGTGCTCATGGCCTGTGAAACCGCGGTCAAACTGCATGGAACCGGCAGCGAACGTGCGCTTGCCCCAGGCGTCATAGGTGGCGTCAAGGGTCTTGTTGCCATCGGGGTCATACAGTCCGGTCAGGCTGCCAAGATGGTCCGTCATGGCTACATAGGGATGGAGTACTGTATAATACTCGGCAGTAGTGTTCCAGAAAAAACCGGCAAGGCCGTCAGGAGCCTCTATCCAGTAACTCCAGACCGTAACATCGCTGTTGTTGTAGTTCTTATAGAGATACTCCTCATAGCCGTCCCAGTAGAACTTCTTTTTCTGGAGTACGTCATTCTTGTACAGGCTGCTTCTTACACGCTGCTGGTCCGGGCCATATTCTATGTGGTAATAATAGTAATCGTCACCTTCTTCATGATATATGTCTTCTGCCTTGTTCCAAGGGTTGTATTCTATATTCTGACCGAATTCGGGTATGCCGTCAACAGGGCAGATGCTGTTCACAGCATGAGGCTTTGAGGTACTGTTGTAGGAGTACTGCCCCATGTTGTTCTTAGTGGATATGTTGCCGTTCTGACTGTAAGTCATTTGCATTGTGCTCTGATTTCCACTCGATATCTGTGTCACACGGCCAAGGTAGTCATAATTGGTGACAAATGCAACTCCGCGGCCTTCTACATGATGTATTTCACGACCAAGGGGCGTCATAGGTGCGAGCACAATAGTATCAGTTTGAAGTGAACCCCAAAAGTTAGACAAAAACTTTTGGGGTGCACTTCAGTTCCCTGTGTCATTTAATATACAATTAAAGTACTATCTACTATAAAGGGGGGATATTGATTCTTTCCATTTCTCATCAGTTATCTCTTCAAGTGGAGTTATGGTAATTGGATTAGTTGTCTCCTCATATATTTTAAAATCGTTGCCTATTAAATATTTGTTGTCATCATTATCTATACCTATATATCGTGAACCAAACATTGGATAAAAATTAAATAGTTTATAAATGTCTTTTTCCAAACAATGATACGCCAGCTTTTGGTAACCTTCAAAAACAGTCTCTTTATAATCAGATACGCACGACACCATCCCATATTCCGACACAAAAGCAACTAACTTTCCATCCTTATCGCAAATTAACGCTATGTTATAGAGGTATCTGATTTTGCCTTTACCTATAAGAAAAGTAGAATAAACATTATTGGGGACATCATTAAATATTTGGTTTATATCCAAAAAATCTCCATAATAGGCAACGTACAAGATATTTATATACCTATATATTTTGTTTGGTTCATAACAATCTGTTTTGCTAAACCTTTCAGCAATCGTTCTGTTGACATTGTCAATATGCTCCTGCTGAAAGAGCAATTCTTCATTACTTTTACGTTTCATTGCTGTTGAAGTCATCAATAAAGATGAAATAACAATAGCAATAGTAAATAAAGAAAACCTTTTCATTTAATAAATGTAGAAAATATTATGCGCGTTTTTTATTTGATCCATCGTTATTCTTTCAATTATGCCTCCTGGATATCCTGGATTTACTGCTTTGAAGATAAACCGATGACTCACCTCACCATTTAAGTGTGTTATGATTTTATGTGTAGCCTCTTGCATCACAACAGAATGACCCTCTGCTAATCCTGTTGAAGGATTAATATAACCTGTATTAAGATTGACAGCAACTCTAGTACCATCTCTCATTTCTGAAAAAATACGGGATGACCGTCCAAAATCAGTTTTTTCGGGAAAAAACCTATGATTGCTCAATTTTTCATACATTTTCCATGTACTTGCATCTCCTAAAGCATCCTTATTTATATCACCTCCTAACTCCCTTCGGATATCTTCAGCCGTAATACTAGTTCACATTAGAAATTTTACAACATGATTAACCAAATCTTTAGGTTCAATATATTCATTTATAATTATTCGATTCTTAACAATCCCCCAATACTTATTTACACATATCATCCATTTTCTATATGGTATTTGATATGTAATAATAACACTTTTACCTTTGAGCCTATAATGTAATAAAATACTTTTATCTATTTTGAACTCATATATATAAAACCCTTCTTTTACGAGTATATAAAAAGCTTTATATAACTGCCAGAATAACTCATCTTGGACTTCTAGTTCAGGAATTGATAACATAACAAATAAAAATATTACAATAGGTTAAAATAATGGTGTCTAATATTTAATGCATATTCTTCGAATGAAATCCACTTATCATTACAATCCCGTACAATGGTATTCCCCCAAAAACCAATTAGATAAAAGTATTTTTTATTAGTAGGAAACTCGAAACTTTCTTCAATTCTTATCATTTTTTTTGTTTTTGTATTGTAATATGATACCGACACAAAATCACTTCCAATAATTAAGTTTTTTGTGCAATAACCATATTCGCTTGTTAAATACTTAAAATATTTAAAAATCTCCCAAAATGATTCCTCTGGGTATGACATCTCAAATGATCCAACTCTTACCATGATATAATTCTCATTTTAAATCCTTTCGAGATATTAATAGTATTTGTATTAACTTTTATTACATTGGGATACATCATAGTTCTAGCCTGCTCCATATTGTAATATGGGCTTGTTACGACACTGCTACGTGGCCCTATATCATATATAGTTGTCCCTGACATCATTTTTGATTCTATCCATTCAGCATTTACATTCATCATTTCCTTTGTGGTATATTGAGAATGGATTTCATCCCCAAAATATGCCTTAGGTAAACTGGGATCTTTTAAACAATCAATTCCAAGATCTTTTGCAACAGGCTCAACTCTCTTTTCCATACCTTCACCTATGACAATGCTATTCTTTTTCACTCCACTCCAAGGATCAATATTATTATTTTTTGCGTAGAAATAGCCAGAACCAGCTCCAACCAAACCACCTATTGCAGCACCACTCCATAGTCCGTTGAGGCCAGCTTGATTGGCTGCACCCCAATCACGAGTCACTAACAATCCTGCTGTAAAACCACCTACATATCCACCAACGGCGCCACCAATAGCTCCGGCTACAGCACCTCTTAGAACCGGGCTCGTAACATTGAAACCGTTGATTACTACATTACCAATGTATTGTGCGCCGAAATGCCCCGCAACGCTACCTGTAAAACCAGAAAAACCTCCAATGGCAGCTGCTATACCTACCTGTTTCCAATCTATGATGCCTATACCATTAAAGTTTTTACCAGTTTGCTGTATTACGCTATTTGTTGCCATAGTCACAGCACCACCACCTGCAGCTGCTAATCCTACCCAACCCCAAGCGGCACCTGCGCCACCAGTTGTAGCAGTAAGTGCGCCAGCTCCTGCGCCTACACCAAAAGCCGCCGCATATTCCCAAAAGCCGTCACAATTATCCCAATTCGCGGCGAGATTTATAACACCGCCAATAGCCGCACCTATCACAATGTGCCAAAACTCTCCATCCGGATCAGTATATTTGAGCGGATTGTTAAGGCAGTAAGAGTAACGGTTGTAGTTCTGCGGATTGTCAGGTGCCTGGATGTAGTTGTCGGGACTCAGGAACCGTCCAAGCTTGGGGTCGTACATGCGGCCCTTCATGTCAATGAGTCCCAAGGCGTCTATGTGCTCATGACCTGTGAAGCCACGGTCAAAACCGAAATCATCACAGAACACATATTGTGCATCTTTCTTGCCCCAAACGTCATATGATGCATCATAGCACCAATCACTGTTGTCCGCCATGGCTGTGATACTGCCCAGATGGTCGGTCATGACTGCAACAGCATGAGTCTCCACCTCATTGGTATTGGGGATATCCTTCTCCATATATAACCCAGCCGGTCCGTGAGCTCCATCTACATAGTAGTAACGGGTGGTTACACCGTTTGCAATCTTCTCCTCATAGTCGCCCCAGAAGAACTTGTCATATTCCCTGTGATAGGTCCTGTCCATTGTGGAATATACCTTCTGGAGATCAGGACCGTACCAGGCAAAGTAATAGTAGAAGTCAGTGTTGTCTGTCTGCCATATGTTGTCCACCTTGTTCCATGGGTTGTACTCTATGTACTGGTCGTTATAGTCAACGGCATTGTTCGTGTTCTGTACAGACTGAACGGCATGGGGCTTGGAGGTACTACCGTATGTGTATGAGCCTATGTCTGTCTTGGAAGTCAAGTTGCCGTTTGCGGCGTATGCCATGGACATTGCGTTCTGATTGTTATACTGCACTGTTGTGAGACGGTCCGCATTGTCATAGGTGAAGTATGCAGGATAATCCATGTTGATCTTCTGCATAGACATAAGGTTTCCCGTCTGGGGAGAAAACACATATTTGTCTTCCTGGTAGTAGCAGTTATTCTGATGGCACCTGATGGAATCCAAATAACCGTATTGGTCAAGACAGGTAGTCTTGACAAAGGGATAGTTGCTACCATCAAGTGTGGTATGTGAAACGGTGCGCCTGCCGGTATAGTCAGTAAGACTCCACACTACAGCACCTGACGCTCCGTTTACACCTGTCAGGTTGCCATAGGCATCGTAGGTGTAGCTGTTGGTTACACCTCCCGGCAAGGTCTTCAGGGACAGTAGTCCGTTGCTGCCGTACTGATATGACTTGCTCCTTGTTATGTCCGTTCCATTGGTCATGGTCTCACCTGTTACTCTGCCGTATGCGTCATACACATAACTTTTGGTCCAACTACCCAGGCTCTCGCTTACCAGCCGCATTTGGCCCGTGCCGCTTGTACCGTAGGTGTGGGTTATGGTCTGCGTCCAATCTCGTGTGGAGCTGAGGCTTGTCACACGGCCAAGATAGTCATAATTGGTGACAAATACAACTCCGCGGCCATCAACACGACGCGTCTCACGTCCAAGGGCATCATATGTGTATGTTGTTGTACCGGCATCGGGATCTGTCATGCTTGTCCTATTTCCGCGGTCATCATACTGGAAGGTCCAGGTGGCACCGTCAGATACGGTGTTCTTGATGCCTCCGTTGGATGAATAGGCGTGGGTGACGGTACTTGACATTGGTGCATGTACTGTCTTGAGGTTACCCATGGCATCGTATGTGTAGGTGGTCTGGCGGCCGTTGTCAGAGACGGTCTTAGTGCGACCGTCGGAGCCATAGCTGTAAGTGACGGTGCTGTTGCCAGGACGAGTCTCGGATATGATGCGGCCACGCGAATCATATGTGTAGGTGTAGGAGAGTGTGAGGTTGCCGTTGGTGTCCGTACGGCCTGATACCAGACCTTTGCTGTTATATGTGGTGGTACTGCCTACATCCACATTCATAGGTCCTACGCTCTCTGTCTTGACTTGGCGTCCGCAGTTGTCATACCAGGTCTTTACCCAAGGGATGGCGGTGCCCTGCTCCAGTATGAACCAGCGCTGTGAGGAGCTGTTGTTCCAGCCGCGGGTATAGGTGGTCTCTGTCCCGTCTGGCGCCTGGGTGCGTATGAGGTTGCCCCACGCATCGTAGGTGTGCGTGACGGTGTTGGTTATGCTCTGGTTGATGCTGTCCTGACTGGTCAGCACGTTGCCCCACAGGTCATAGGTGTATTTCTGTACTGTTGATGCGGGTGAGGTATATATCCTGACAGGGAAGCGGTGTGAGCTCTCGTAGGTGTAGTATGTGGTGAGGGGCGTGGTGATTCCGTTGCCGGTGCTCACCTGGCTGGTCAGGTTGCCGAAATTATCGTATGTGTAGTACGTGGCAAGTGAGTCTGAAGAATGCTGGTTCTCTGTCTTGCGGGTCACGAATCCGTTGCCGGAGTATGAGTATGTCGTGGTGGTGCTGAACGGTGATGTATCCTCATAATGACGCTGGGTGGTCACTACTGTACGGGGATGATATGAGCCTCCGGCAAGAATGTAATCCGAGTAGGTGACGGACTGGTACATGTTTGTGCCATAGATGGTGGTCTCACCTGTAAGATAGCCGTAGGTGGTGTTATAGCCCCGGACAGTGGTTACCGTGTTGCCGTCAAAGTCTGTCTGTTCGGTCTGTGAGGGGTAGGCAAAGTATCTCTTGCCTCCCTTGTTTACGATGGTCAGGGTGCTGGTGGTCTGGGACTGGCTGCTGCCTATGGTGGTCCTTGTGTATGTTACCTTGGGGATGTAGTGCGCGGTGTCCCACTGCGTGACGCCGCTCTCAGTGGTGACGCCGGTGGTGGTGCAGTTGGCGGTGGTCTTGCTGAATCCCAGCAGGCCGCGGCCGCGCAGGTGTACCTTTAATCCTTCATAGGTGTACCTAGTGGTGAGGCTACCAGCAGCTCCGTTGTTCTGGGAGGTCTGTTTCACTACGTTCAGGGGGATTATATAATTGTGAACTGGATATGAACCTATAGAGCCCCTATTATATATTTCTTCATCACATAAAGTGGAATAGGCAATTCCTGTTGTTGAACCAAAATCTCCTCTTATTTCTACAACCCGGCCGGAATTTGCTGTTAAACTTTCATTCTTATATATCCTCCATTTCTTTTGATTTCCGTTATTTGAAGAAGTATTTTCAAAGCGATTATAACCATATCCCATCAAATCAGCAATACCATCACCATCAAAATCACCTGCTATTAAAGAAATATCATCTATATCGGTGATATCCTGTCTGTAAGAATTAAATAAAGAAAATGTTTCTCCATTTGATCTTAATATCTTAGTTATTGTAAATCCTGGAATTATATCTACTGGATAAACTGGTACTAGTTGATCAAGATATAGGAAATAATAGGTTTTAAAGCTTTTTGAAATAATTAAATCTGTCATTCCATCACCGTCAAAATCAAATGGACATATATCACAGCGATCCTGATAAGAAATACTTATTAGCAAGTCTGAAGATTGAGTTAAGATGTTATTATTATAAAAATCCTGATCATTAATTACAACAGTAATAGGCTGAGAGAAAGTACCATCTCCTTTATTCTGATATAATCGAAGTGATAATGTATTGGCATTAGTAGTTAAGATATCTGCCAAGCCATCCCCATTATAATCAGCATACATCACATCTTCATCATTAGTTAGATTGGAGCCTATAAATGAGTTTTGATTGCTAAAAGAAAATGAACCATCATTCCAGAATATTTTATATCCATCGGAGCAAATAACAAGTATATCTTCCATCCCATTTCCATCAAAATCTGACACATACATTTTTTGAGGTTGAGAATTTATCGACAAATCAAATGATGTGACATTTAAAAGGTTATTTGCATCCTGACTACCAGTATAGTACAACAAGTACAACCTGTAACTATTATTGTGCATCGCAGTTTCCAGAACAACCATCTCTTTCTTGCCGTCATTATTCAATTCTCCCGTCATGCACAATGGAGCAGATTTTGTCTGAAGAGCGAAAGTCTTTTTTCCAAGAAGCTGCGTTCCTGCTACCTGAACATTCAAGTTAGCCCAGTCAGTTCCTCCTATTGTAGTCCCACTCTCATATACAGGAAAAACACATTCATCAACGGCATCGCCATCAACATCGATAACGAAATTGTTCATCAAGCTTGTGCTGTAGTGCAATTCTTCAAATAGTCCCAGCGATTCAAAGCCATATATATCTCCTGTTGACCTATATTCCAACTGGTTGTTTTCTAAAGTTGCATAATAGAAAACAGCAGCTGTCCATAGTATGGTATTATTTGCATCTATCTGTTGTGTCACCGGACAAAGGCTTATGATATCTGTTAATCCATCACCGTTCATGTCTCCACTTAATATTTTTTGTTGTTCCCATGAATAATTGCTTATCTGACTTGGTATATTTGTTGGAGTATTAACAGTTATATCATTTACCGCACAAGAAGATGATGGGAGAAAAGACCAATTTAATATAGAAGATGGAAGTGTCTCGTTCTGAGCGTTTTTTTCGGTTACGCTTGTAAGACGGGAATATTTGTAGGCAGTACCGTCGCCGGTGGTATTGTAATTAAGGGTATATGAACGAAATACTTCATCATTGGTCTTGCACGTTATTGTCTTTAGGCGTTTGTTCATGCTGCCGTTCTGGCCGTCAAAATGTATTAGGACGGTGTCCGTACGGAGTTCATAGGCAAATTCCACAATACTGCAGGATGAACTCATCTGGTTCTCATTTACGCCGTAAGCGATCATGAGCGGCAGGATATAATTGTCATACTCCTGATAGAAATAATAAATGTAGTTACCTGAAGGTTGTACGGCATAGGTCAGATACCATAAGTTTTTCTTTTGAACCCCGTTTCCATCAGTATATGAAAGATATGAACCGTTGTCGTCTCCATACAAGTAAGTCATACCGTCACTGCCCCTGACTTCATAATAGATGTTGTTGTAGGTAGAGGTGCAGTTTCCATGAACTATCACACGGGTGTAGGGATCTGATTCAGGGGTATATTCGGCGCCGTCCTGACCGGGTGTGCCGGATGAGAGAAGGAGTCGTACCCCGTCAAGGTAAAGAGCGTCATCGGCCTGATAGTTCATACCATGGGCAGTACCGTCGTGGTAGATGTCTCTGGGGCCGCGGGTTATACATGATATGCCAGCCAGATTGGCACCGTAACCGCACAGTCCGTTGCCCGCCTGGCTGTTATACACTATGGAAAGATGAGGTTGAAGGCCGCCTATGCCTTGAGGTACATCTATGGGTATGGTGTAGGTGGCGCCTCCTGTGGCGGATACACCGAATGTGCCGCCCATGACTCCCACGGCCGTGGAAGTGGTGTCGGGATTTACTTCTCTTGGCTGTTCGAAACGTAGGCGGGCGGCAGAGTTCCTGAGGTATTCATATAATACGGAGTCTTTACTTTGAATGTGTCTGGATATACTGAAGGAGCTATCTTCTGCCTGGGCTGACAATGAGGTGCATGCACACAGAAACAGTAAAAAGAATATGCATCTTGTTCTCATAACATCCGCATATTAGTTCTTGATTATCTTCCAGGTGCTGGTTTCACCGTCTATTCTTATTATGAGCATATACATACCGTCGGGGGATGAGGTTATGTCTATCTCATTGACCGCATCCGGCTCATCTTCACGATAGATGATTGTACCTGACATGCTGTAGATGGTGATGGATGCCTGCTCTATGGTTTCAGGAGTACCTATCTCAATGCTGAAATTGCCATCGGTGGGATTGGGGTAGATTGTTATGCGATGGGAGGTAAGTTCATGGAGCATGGGCTTTACTTTACCGGTTGAATCCATCTCCGCCTGACGCAGGTTGATGACATGCTCTGCATATACCCTGTTGCCCGATGCGTCATAACTGTAGTTGATTGTACCGTCAGCAAATAAAGACAATGCACTTGCACAGAGAAACAACAAAAGAGCGAATGGGCGTAATAGCCATAGACAGGTCCTTTTCATATAATACAGATTTTTAGTTTGTTAGAATGTTACAAAGATAAACAGAATTATAATTAGACTACTCTATTGATTTGATTTTTTACCACAAAACGTATTGTCTTGCAATGAGTAGTTTAAATGAGAATAGATTCTTAAACACTTTTATTTTAGTCTGAACAAAATAAAAGTGCCTCAGAGAAAACTCTAAGGCACTTTACTATTTTAACAATAATGACGTCTTTTCTATGAAACTATGCTACGGATGATTATTTGTAATACTCCATGCTCTCAGCATTCCAGGTCATTACCACGCTGTAGTGGCCCTCCACCTGTGAGCGTGAGTAGTCTAAGAACACCTTAAGGGACTTGTCAAAGAGATCCGGAGTCTCGATGGAGTCACGCAGCAGCAGGGTGCTCATTACGCAGTAGGCGGCGCTCTCCATGAGGCGGCGTCCGCAGAAATCATTGACCTCAGTCTCCTTCTGGTCCAGCACATGAGCGGTCATGGCATCCAGCTTCTCTACCAGGGCGCTGATGGCTGCCTTGCTCTCTGAGTCAGGCAGTGTAGCCAGCATATCCTTCACATACTGTGAATATACACCGCTGGTCACATAGC
>JAEEGL015187308.1_pt1 | contig 50188 bp, 39 predicted proteins | sample 9134231 | NCBI WGS metagenome assembly JAEEGL01 (sample SAMN16246548, study PRJNA631951) | gut metagenome | biome: gut microbiome; feature: rumen; material: fiber-attached | host: Bos | place: Iran: Karaj | collected 2018-10 | reverse complement strand
GGCTTATCTTCCTAACTTCCCCACTGATAGCAAGTCCGGAAATCGTTGCAGAAGATGACAGCAGAATCGTATCGGACTGCATAAAGTTTCTATTGCAGGTCTTGGTGACAGATTGGGCTTCCGTTTGCAGCCTGAAAGAACTGTCAGCAACGGTATTCAGCTCTGCGAAGAATACTGCCAACAGAACTGTGAATAACCTTATAATCTTCATGTTGTCTGGCTTTACTTCGACAATATCATTCTTTTCGTATCGATTTCCTTTCCACCCACAACAAGCGAATAGATGTACATGCCAGGCTGCAACTCATAGCCATTGATGGTGACGCTGCTCATGGAGGCATCCACAGGCATTTGCTTCTGTAGCTTGCCCTGCATGTCGAAGATGTAGATATAGACGTTCTGTGCATCATCAGGCAAGGTGAAGCGGATGGTGGTGCACTCCGTGAAGGGATTGGGATTGTTCTGGAAGAGCTGGAAACTGGAGGAAGTCGTAGCAGAAGGAATGTCTGTGGCGGTACGTGACCTCATCAAATCATTGTCAGAAGAGGTGCGTGCCTCGTCCAGCTCCTGCTTCAGCTCCTGAATGGAACGGATAAGAATGGGCACCAGTTCAGTGTAGTTCACAGTAAGGTAGCCGTTTTGTCCTTCCATAACCAGGTCGGGATAGACTTTCTGAAGTTCCTGTGCTGAGAGTCCATAGTGACGTCTTGATGCCCGCTCATTCTGTAGACGTTTGCCAGTCTCGCTCATATTTGATGGTTCCTTTGAATCTTCCTTGTTTAGCTCTGGCTTTTTCAAGTTATATTCTATCACGTCCAATGCTAACAGGTTGTCAAGCGTACTTCCCTTGACAACTTCCGTCTCACGGAGTGATTCCACATTGGTCTTCAAGCGAATGTCGGAGGTGTAATAGACTCCTTGAGTGGTAATCTCATTATCAACATAGACGGGACCGTAGAAATAACCTGCATAGAAAGGCTGAGAAGGAATAAACGGGTCTAAAGATCCTTCGGTCGTGCCATACACTCCAATGCCGTAACAATTAGCAAGGGTTGTGCCGACCACACCGATGTTACGGCCACCAGAACCACCACTGCCTTCGCCCCACAGGCCAACAGAAGCCCCATAATTACTGCCTGATGCCTTTCTGGAAAGTCCACAGATTGCTATGGATGAAGCAGACGAAACAGGCTGATGGGTACACACATATAAGCCTTTTTTACATTCTTCAAAATTATATTCTGAGAATAAGTCACCAATACTTAACACTGTCTTACCATCATTCTGGGCACATTGTATATTAACTGTTCCAGAACTATCTACCTTCAATTGAGCATTTACGTTAATCACTACTAAAAAAATTAGTGTCAACAGAACTAAGGTTTCTTTTTTCATAACATAATCATTTTTTATGACGTTAAGTAATTCAAGTATAATTTTACAATTCTATTTCTCCTACAAACATCCAATCGCCTACAATGAGGCGCAGTTCACACTCGCCTTCGATGCTGCTGGGCAATGTCACCTGTGGTGTGCTAGCTGACACCTCAGTCTCATAAACCACGACATCGTCTTGCACTAACAACAATGTGGCGTTGTAGGCCACAGAATCAAAATATAAGACGTTGCCGTCGATGTAGACTTCGGGGATGGCAATAGGCGAACGGCCAATTGGCTTGCCTGGCCTTACAGGATCGATTTTCTTTATAATAAAAGGTACAGGAACCGCACTACCTGGTAGCGATGGCCAGGCATAAACATCAACAGCCAACAGACAGGCAAATACAAACATGAGAACCTTACTTTTCATAATTTATAGCATTTATTAGTTAATAATACGCCACAAAATTATGAAAAGTGTACGGAATGTGCAAGAAAAACGATTTTACAGTTTTTATACTATTGATTATCAAGAGGTTACAAGCGCATTTTTACAACCCCAGCATGCGGATTCTATCATCGAAGAGGGTGGAAGAACCCTTTTCATGGAACAATTTCCATAAAAGTTCCTTGCGGATTCTTGACACATTTGCCGATCCAAGCCCCAACAATGCGCCTATTTCTGACGGGGCAAAACGCAGTCGGACCAACAGGCAGATATTGGTCTCGCGGAGATCTGGCTTGTAACTAAGGGCGGAAAGGCTTTCCAGGAAATCAGACTGGAACAAATTGAAGGATCTGTGGAGCATGGTCATTTCTTCGTCTGTAGCCAGTTCATGCCGATTGGCCTTTAGATGAAGATTGACTACGATGGGATGGTGAAGAAGTTCGGATGAGGTATTCCACTGGTCGGGGGCTTTCTTGTCGGTCTGGGTCTGGGCAATGGAATACTTCAACAACTTCACTTCGTCTTCTACCTTGGAAATATAAGCCTGGTCGGCGTCTTTCTGAAGCCTCAACGACTTCAGCTCCACCTCCAAACTGTGATAGGCAATAAAGTTCATGACATATTTTGCGGCAAGTTCCCGCATCTGCCGTTTGTGAAAATACCACCAAGATAAGAAAAGACTGACAGTCAAAAACAGCATGACGAATGCAAGTGCGAGATTGCGATGAGCTTTCTGTTTTTCTTTCTCAGCCTGTTCTGCTTGTTGCTGATAGTGGCTGTAGTCGTAGAACGACTGCATTTGCTGTAAGTTTCTGAAAACCTCGTTATCGGACAACGAATCATAATAATGATGGAATATATCGGCATATTTGATAATGGAATCACGCTGAGCTCGCTTTTTATAAAACTCGTAAAGTCCCTTATAAGCAAGGGTCTTGACATTCAGATTGTTGGGTACGGTAAGCTGTTTCCGGAAAAAGTATAAAGCAGAGTCGTCCTGATCAGTGGCAAGGCTATACAGCCCTTTATTATAATATAAGAGGTAGAAACTGGAATAGGCAAAGGTATCGAGACCTGACAAATCGGAATGATATTCATAAAGGTCTAAATATTCTTTTGCCTTTGCAAGATTGCCACGTTCCAAATACATATAAATGGCAGGGCCTAACGCTGTATTGGCTGATACCGTATCGCCGAACTGTCGGTACAATTCGGCAGAACGCTCACTCAAATGCAACGCGCTGTCCTTCATGCCAAGGTTATAATAACAGTCGGGCAAGGTGTTATAGACACTTAGGGCCATAGCAGTATCGGCCACCTTCAAGGCTTCCTGATAGCTAAGCTGACAATATTCTGCAGCTTTCTGGAACATGGACTGACTTCGGAACAAGTCGACCATCTGGCCATGAATTCTTGAAAGCAAAGCATAATTGCAATTGGAAAGAGCCGTGTCGGCCATGTCGACGGCAGCATGAAACTGAAGGAGGGCTTCTGGCGACTGACCACGGTCGCGATAAACGCAACCCATGAGGTAGTGGGCCCACATGCGGTCGTCTTGTGTGCCATGTGACTCGAAATAGGTCAGTGCATCAGCCATGAGCGTGTCGTCGGCCAGCGACTCGAATCGCAGATTGCGCTGCTGCACGCTGTCCATGACAGCACGCATGCGCTCTGTTTGGCGGCCACAGGACGAGAGGCACGCCAGAATGATGATGGCACAAGAAACAAATTCCACGAATGATGCGACGTGAGGAGTCTCCCGGAAAAAAGAAAGGAACTTCACTCGCATGATTCGTGGAATTCTGTATGATAGCCTTACTCAGAAAGGCTTACTTCTTCTCGGCTGCAGCCTTCTTGGGGGCAGCCTTCTTGGCCTTGGGCTTGGCTTCTTTGGGCTCCAGCTTTTCAAGACGGGCCTTCAGACGGGTAATCTCCTTGTCCTTCATCTCGATTTCATCGCCCTGGTTGCGAATGGTGGTGAGCAGCGAGTTGAGCTGTTCGTTCTCGATTTCCTCGGGATAGAGGGCATTCACTCTGTTGATGAAGTCGCCCAGGATGTTCATGTAGTTGGTGAAGGCATCGAACGGCCCACTGTAGATGCCACGGTCGAGGCCCACATTGGAGGGCTTGGTGGTCATGAAGCGGAAGTTGTTGCTGGCCTGCAGATAGTCCCAGTCCTGATTGATGCGAGGATCGTTGGCAATGAGCAAGCGATCGGCCACACTGTAGAGTTTCTGGAAAGCCTCGCGCTGCATGGCGTTGCCCAGCCAGCAAGAGCAGTCGCGCTCTTCGTCGACCCAAGACAACGTGTCGGGCACGTCGATGGCACCCACGCTCTTCACCTTCATGCAAATCTCGGTGGGCGTAGAGAAGGTGATACCTTTCTCCTTGGCACATACGGGCAGGGCCTTGAGGAAGTCGAGGATGTTGGAGCTAAGGGGCTGGGCGATGCCCAGGGCGGAGAGTTCCATGAAGATGTTGATGATCTGCTCTTCCTCGGGCAGGCGGGCAATGCGGTCGATGTAGCTGTCGGCAAAGAGGGGGTAGCCTTCCCACTCGGCATTGTTGAAACGCAGGGAGATGTCGTCGCTGAACTCAACGTCACGCAGCAGCAGTTTCAGGTTGGGAGCCATGTTGCAGTTGTAGACGTAGTGGGGCGACTTCCAGCCGAGCACATGCTTGGCACCCTCAGTGAGCATGCCCTTGAAGCCCAGGGCGGCAATCTGTGCGCCGATGTCGTCGCTGTAGATGAGCGAAGAGTTGCGGGCCACCTTCGGTGTCTGTCCGAAGTACTCCTTGATCTTGGCCACCTGCTTCTTCATGTCGCGGGCAAAACTCTCGGCGTTGGCCAGCGAGGAGAGACCGTGACTGTAAGGCTCGGCGAGGAACTCGACACAGCCGGTCTCGTTGAGTTCCTGCAGTTTCTCAAGCACCTGGGGTGCATGCATCTCAAGCTGCTCAATGCCGGTGCCCGAAAGGGAGAAGGCCACCTTGAAGTACTGGCCGTTGTCCTTGATCATCTGCTGCAGGGTGTTGAGTGCAGGCATGTAGGAACGCTCGGCAATGTCGCTGATGCTACGCTCGTTCTCGTAGTCATCATAATAATAATGGTCGGTACCGATGTCGAAGAAACGGTAGCGCTTCAGATGAATGATCTGATGTATTTCAAAATATAAACAAATTGTTTTCATAATGGAACCCCCCTCTTATCCCCCCGAAGGGGGAAGACCTAAATAGGGGCATTGGGTCTTTTGTTATTATGTGACTTCAGTTCATCCCCCCTTCGGGGGGACTGAGGGGGCTATTCCCACCCAAGAGTTCTTCTGTACAAGGTGCGGATCCAGCGGCCTACCTTCTCCCAGGTAATCTGGTCGACCTCGTTCTTTCCTTCATCCTTGAGATACTGGAAGAGCGACTCGTTGGTGCAGATGGAGTAGATGGCATCGGCCAGGGCGTGGATGTCCCAGTAGTCGACCTTGATGCAGTTCTCCAGAATCTCGGCACAGCCTGACTGCTTGGAGATGATGGAGGGCGTGCCGCACTGCATGGCCTCAAGCGGTGAGATGCCGAACGGCTCGCTCACAGAGGGCATGACATAGACATCGCTGGCCTTGAGGCACTCGTAGACCTGCTTGCCGCGCATGAAGCCCGGGAAGTGGAAGCGGTCGGCAATGCCGCGCTCAGCTGCCAGATAGATCATGGCATCCATCATATCGCCAGAGCCTGCCATGCAGAAACGCACGTTGCGGGTGCGGTGGAGCACCATGTTGGCAGCCTCGACGAAGTATTCGGGGCCTTTCTGCATGGTGATACGTCCCAGGAAGGTGACCACTTTCTCCTTGCCCGTATGGTCGGGACGGGGAATGTCCTGATACTCCTGCGGCAGCGGATAGACGGCATTGTGGACGGTATAGCACTTGCGAGGATCCTGATGGTACTGATTGATGACAGTCTGACGGGTAAGTTCGCTGACGCACATGATGCAGTCGGCATTGTCCATACCGTTCTTCTCAATGCTATAGACGGTGGGGTTGACCTTGCCACGCGAACGGTCGAAGTCGGTGGCATGGACGTGGATGCACAGGGGCTTGCCACTGACCTGCTTGGCATGGATGCCTGCGGGGAAGGTGAGCCAGTCGTGGGCATGGATGATATCGAACTCCTCGGTACGGGCCACCTGGCCTGCGATAATGGAGTAGTTGTTAATCTCCTCATGCAGGTTGCCGGGATAGCCTCCGGCAAACTCCATGCAGCCCAGGTCATTGACATTCATGTAGTTGAAGTCGGCATAGATGTGCTCACGGAGCTTGAAATAGTAGTCGGGATCCATGATGTTGCCCACGCGCTGTTTCACGTAGTCGTAGTCGACATCGCGCCAGGCAATGGGCACGGCGTTCATGGCAATGATGCGTGCTGCATGCTGACTCTCGTCGCCAAAGGGATGAGGCAGGCAGAGTGCTATTTCCATATCTCCCTGGGCCTTCAAGCCCTCGGAGATACCATAGTTAGCAGTGGCGAGTCCACCGAACACATGAGGAGGATACTCCCATCCAAACATTAATACTTTCATAGTCGTCCCTCCTTATTTTTGATATGAATACTTTTCAAGTAGCTTCATGGTGCGCAGAATCTCGGCCACATTCATGGCAAACGACATGGCACCACGTCCGTGGAAGGGCGGGTTACCGTCGAACAGCTCTGAGATGGTGCCGATGGCATGATAGTCAATCTCGTCTTCATAGCCCACCATTTGGCGCTCGACGAACGAGAGACGGGTGCGCTTGTAGAGCTTCAGGCAGGCCTCCATGTAGAAACCGCCCAGCCAAGGCCATGCGGTGCCCTGATGGTAGGCGTAGTCGCGCTGTGTCTGCGGGCCAACATACATGGGGTTGTAGCCACCACTCTTGGGCGACAGAGAGCGCAAGCCCTTCGGAGTGAGCAGTTCGCGCGTACATATATCTACTACACTCTTCATCTGTTGTTGAGACAAGGGCGAATAGTCGAGGGCCACGGCAAAGATCATGTTGGGGCGAACGCTCCAGTCCATCATGTTGCCGTCGACATAGTCAAGCAGGTAGCCATACTCGTTGACAAAGGTGTCGACAAACGACTGCTTGGCCTTGGCGGCCATAGCCTCAAGCTCGTCGGCCAGCTTCTGCTTCTTGTTCTCAGCAGCCAGTGAAGCGCCGAACTTCAAGGCATTGTACCACAGGGCATTAAACTCAACGATATAGCCGGAGCGAGGCACTACGGGGCGACCGTTGGCAGTGGAGTTCATCCACGTCACGGCATGATCGCGTCCATTGGAATAGAGCAGACCATTGTCGTCGAGACGGAGATTGGGGTGTCCACCTTTTATAATAAAGGTAATGATGTCGTTGATGAGCTTACCATATTTGGCATAGGCATGCTCACGGCCTGCATACTTGGCGTACTGCTGAATGGACCAGATGGCCCAGAGGGGCACGTCGGGCTGCTGGATTTCGTAGATCTTGACGCTGAGTGGCTCGCCTTCCATAAACTCGCGAAGGCCGCGCTCTGCAGTCTTCATGACGAGTTCGAAATAGTCCTGCTCGTCAATGGCCAGGGTGAGGCCGGGCAGTGCGATGAAGGTGTCACGGGCACGGCACTTGAACCAAGGATAGCCTGCCAACAAATAGCGATCGTCGTTAGGCTGACGGTTGTGGAACTGATGGGCTGCCGTCACGAGACAATGATAGAAATTGTCGCGAGGCATGCGCAAGTCGATCTCCTTCTGGAACAGTGTCTTCAGCGTGCTGGCCTTGATGGCCGACGTAGAGGCTGAGAAGACGATGCTCTCGCCTTTCTTGATGGGCATCTCGAAATAGCCAGGCACGTAAAGGTCTTCGTTGGAGGCGTAGCCGCGCTCCTGCTCCTTGGGATACTCAATGCCACGATACCAGTCGGGCTGGAAGACGAACTCGTTCTTCTTAGAGAACTGCATGAAAAGGTCGGGATAACCGGCATACATGCAGGTCTTGATGCCACCGTCGACCTCATGATACTCCCTGCTGGCCACGCCGTTCTCATGGGTGAACTGGCGCACGGAGCGGAAGGCCAGGAACGGACGGAAGCGCAGCGTGGTGGCAGAATGGGCATCCTCAAGCGTGTAGCGAATGAGGATGCGGTCTTCATAGGCCTGGAAAATGACTTCTTTCTTCAACACTACGCCGCCCACACGATAGACGGTGGTGGGAACGAGCGAGGCATCGAACTCACGGATGTACTTGTGTCCCTTAGGACTGAAGTTGTTGCCCTGATACTTGTGGAGACCCAGGTTGAACTCTGCTCCGTGCTGAATGACAGTACAATCAAGAGACGACAAGAGCACATGGTTCTCGTCGTCAATCTCAGGTACCGGCACTACCAGCAGACCATGATACTTACGGGTGTTGCAATCGACAAGCGTCGACGCGCTGTAAGCACCTGAACGGTTGGTTCGGAGCAATTCGCGGCGCAAGGACTCTTCAAGATTAGTCATCACGGCTTTTTCAAATCGCAAATAACTCATAGTTCCTATTTTAAGGTTTCTTATTTAGTAATATATAGCTTTTAGTTTTTTACTTTCCAAAAGTACGCAAATAAAATGGGATAGCAAAATAAAATGGCAATTATTTTGTGTTTTTTCAACAAAATAGTAATTTTTGCGTATTTTTTTTGCTACTTCAATCGGGAATCAGGAAATTAATGACTTCCTGTTCCACCTGTAGGCGGTATGCACCTACGGGAGTCTTCATCAGACGACCGTCGATGCCGACAAGGGCTTTCCTGGCTTCTTCGACCACAACCTCACTGGTGCGGAAGGGATGGACACTGCGATGGTTGAGGAAGCGGCCGGTGACAAGCAGCCACAGCCCTTCCATGAGCTGAACAACCTGGGGGTTATAGACCACAGACACGTCGAGCTGACCGTTGTAGGGGACGGCACTGGGGGTCTGACCGTAGCCGGGTCCGTTGCCCACACATACGGTCATCACCTTGCGGTCAACAACGTCACTGTTGATGCGAAGACGCATCTTGTAGTCCATGCGATGGAACAGCATGACGAACAACGAGGAGAGAAACGAGAGGGTGCGTGAGCCGAACAGCCGCCGCGTCTGACGGCGCAGGTTCATGATGTCGGCGGTCATACCGATGTTCACGCAGTTCAGGAAATAGCGATGGCACTTCTCCTGCTTCTGATTGGTGTAGCGTATGCAGCCCAGGTCAATCTTCCTGACCCGGCGTTTCAACAACCACTCAACGGTCTGTTCGTCGTTGTCCTCGTCGAACTCCCAGAAACGGGCAAAGTCGTTCATCACACCATTGGGCACCACACCAAGCACAATCTCATCGCGCACATCCCGCTCTTCGGCCATCAGGCAGTTGACGGCATCGTTGAGGGCGGAGTCGCCTCCAACAATGATAAGGGTCTTATAGCCATTATTAATGAGCATCGTCACAAGCCGGGCCACACTGTCAGAGTTCTCGCTCTGCACCATGTCGTACTGCACCCGCTTGGCATCGAGGACACTTTTAAGGCGCTCCCAACGTTTGCGTTTGTTGGTGGTTCCTGTCTTCGGGCAATAAAGTATGCCCCACCTTGACATGCCCCCCACATTGGAGGGTTGGGATTCTGAACGTCCCACGTTAGCTGTTTTTTTATCTACCATAATCTTTGATCCTATTCATTGTCCAGTGTCCCTCGCTCCGGTTCTGCAGGCTTGCATGGCATGATCTGAGGGGCAAAGGCAAGTATTTGTTGTACTTTCTCTTCCATAGGCAGTGTGGCATCAATCCAATGTATATTGAATCCACGGCGCTCCATGCCACGGAACCAGGTCATCTGGCGCTTGGCAAACTGATGAATGGCTATCTCGAGCTGACGGAACATCTCTTCATAGCTGAGTCGCCCCATGATATGTTCGGTGAGAAACTTATACTCCAACCCATAATAAATCAGGTCTTCGGCTGCTATTCCGCTGTCGAGCAGGGCGCGGATTTCGTCGAGCATTCCTTCGTCAAGGCGTGCCTTCAGGCGACGGGTAATTTTCTCGCGGCGCAACTCACGGTCAATGTTGACTCCGATGATGAGGGAAGGAAGGGAAACGGAGCTGGCAGCCTGCGGGTAATCCTGCTGTCCCAGTTCTATCTCAATAGCCCGTATGGCACGCTGGGCGGTGTCTACATCGGTGGTGTTGTGCAGGCTGGTGCCGTTCCTGGCCTTCAGTTCCTTCAGCATGGCGGTCAGCTCGTCGAGCGACTTGCCTTCGAGCTGGCTACGCAGTTCTTGGTTCTGGGGAACGGGCGACAGCTGATAGCCCTTCAGAACGGCTTCGAGATAAAGTCCCGAACCGCCACAGAGAATGGGTACCACATCCCTACGCTGCAGGTCGTCGTAAACACGGCTGAAGTCCTGCTGATACTGAAAAAGATTGTATTTCGTGCCAGGCTCACAGATGTCGATGAGATGATAAGGCACATCACCATACTCGGCAAGGTCTTTACCCGTCCCGATATTCATTCGGCGGTAGACCTGCCTGGAATCAGCCGAAATAATCTCTGCCGGTCTCCCCATGGAGGCCAACTTCCGGGCCAGTGCCACTGCCAAAGGGGTCTTTCCGCTGGCTGTGGGACCCAGTATAGTGATCATTTGCTGCATAACAGCCGCAAAAATAGTAAAAAAAAGCCGTTTGACAAAACAGACGGGCTGTTTTTATTGTAATTATTTTGCATTTTCGGAAATCTTTCGTATATTTGCCACATAAAAACAAGCCTGAGACAACTATGCAGAAGTTTGCTGACTACATCAAGAAAATAGAAATCGATTCGCTTTGGAGCGGAAACAAGCACATCGTCTGGGAACTGAACCCGAGGGTGAACATCCTAAGCGGTATCAACGGCGTGGGCAAAAGTACTATTATTAATAAGGTGGTGAAAGGTCTTGCAGCCGGAGGTGAGTTTCCCAGTCATCTGCTGAAAGGAGTGCATCTGGAAGTGGTACCTGAGGATGCACGGTGGATACGCTACGATATTATCCGCTCACTGGACTCGCCTGCCCTACTCTCCTCGCCCCTGAATGGAAAGCCGGAGTTGACCAACCTGCTGCCTCAAAGCGGAAACTGGGAGAGCGCGTCACTGCTCGACATTCAGCTGTATTCCCTACAACGTAAGTACCTGGACTATCAGGTCAACATTGGCAACCGCATCATCGCCCAACTACAGGCTGGTAATGCGATGGCTGCACAGCAATTGTCACAGAAGAAAAGTCGGTTCCAAGACATTATAGACGAACTTTTTGCTGAAACGGGTAAGAAAATCGTCAGAACGGAAAACGAGATACGCTTCACACAAATTGGCGAGATGTTAGTGCCCTACCAACTTTCGAGCGGAGAAAAGCAAATGCTGATCATCCTGCTCACCGTATTGGTAGAAGACGACCTGCCCTACGTGCTGTTCATGGACGAGCCAGAGGTTAGTCTGCATATTGAATGGCAGAAGCGACTCATAGACCTCATCACTGAACTGAACCCCAACGTACAGATTATCCTGACCACCCATTCGCCTGCGGTTGTCATGAATGGATGGATGAACCAAGTGACCGAAGTGACCGACATCACTGTATGAGCAACCGGCTGAAGGACAACATCAACAGTTCTTACTTTCAGGCAGCAAACGCCCTGAAGGGAAAGAGTGCCCGGCGCAGGATAGTGGCCTACGTCGAAAGCTACGACGACATCTATTTCTGGCGTACGGTACTGGGGGCGTTTGAGAACGAGCGGTTCTACTTTGAAATCATGCTCCCCTCAAAAGCCGAACTGCTGCGGGGCAAGAAGTCAGTACTGAAGAACTTCTCGGGAAAGGACGGAAGGGACGAGCGCATGACGCTTCCGATAGACAGCCTTGGCGAAGCACTCATTGCCTGCGTTGATGCAGACTACGACTACCTGCTGCAAGGATGCACGCCAACTTCGAAGCAGATACTGGAGAGTCCCTACGTGTTCCATACCTACGCCTATGCCATCGAAAACTACCAGTGTTACGTTCCGTCACTCCACGATGTGTGCGTTGCAGTGACGCTGAACGACCACCGCATCTTCGACTTTCAAGGCTACTTCCGTGAGTTCTCCGAAATTTGCTTCCCGCTCTTCGTATGGTCGGTATGGGCTTACCGCTCAGGGAATTACACTAAATTCTCGCTAACCGACTTTAACCGAATAACCGACCCTGGCGGTTTCACCGTACAGCATCCTGAGACCTCCTTACAGAACGTGCGCCGGAAAGTGGGCAACAAGATTAGGGAACTGCAACGCCAGTTTCCCAACAACAAAGAAGCATACCTAAAACTGAAGGACGAGCTGAAGTTACTGGGGGTAACACCACAGACCACCTATTTATATATGCAGGGGCATCACCTCTTCGATACGGTCGTGGCACCGATACTCACTAAGGTATGCAACCTCCTGAGGCAAGAACGGCAGGAGGAGATATACCACTCAAAAGCCCACAAGACGCAGAAAAGAAACGAGATGTCCTGCTATGAAAACTCACGGCAGGACATCAAATCAATGTTGAAAAAGAATACCGGCTATATGCTTTCCGAACCATTCAGCCGCATTCAGGACGACATCAGGAACTATATGGAGAAGCAAAGCACCTCGTCAGTTGCCGTTACCGATAAGCAACTGGAAAGGTGACATCGGAAGACCGTTCTTTCCATAGACATTTGCCCGTATAGGATTGTTCTTCCACGCATAGCGAACCTTGGAGGGTTGCGCTATAGGCGATGTGATGACGATACGGTCGCCCTGGGCTACAGCCTCTGCGTTGACGAAACGTCCGTCGGTGCCTGCCACCTCAAACTCATAAAGTGGGCCATTGGCAGACAGGGACTGGTCGACGGAAAGGACTACTTGGTTCCCCTCAGCAACTGACGAAGTGACCTCGGGTGAAAGGAGTACTTTCTTATTCCAGAGAATATGTTCGAAGCCCAAAGCGATGCGCTGGGCCACCTCACGCTTGCGCAAAGGATGAATATCAACACCCTCACCCAAATCAATGATACAGGCCAATTCAACATTGGGGAGGTTTTTGGCTGCCAGTCGCTGCGACTCACGCACCTGACTCCAGCCCGTGTCCTGAGGCTTGCCAGAAGGCTCCATGAAGTTGGCCAGCTGTACGACCACAAATGGCATGTCAGGCGTCTGCCAGAGCTGACGCCAGCCCGTAATCAGCTCAGTCAAATATTGCTGATAAGCATATCCATCGCCCGTGTTTGACTCTCCCTGATACCACACCATACCTGAAAGGGCGTATGGTGCCAAAGGATAGTGCATGGCATTGTAGAGCACTGAAGGCAGGTTCTGGCCTCCAGCGTCGGCTCCAGGACATTGAGGCATGCGTACACCTTCTTTCACAAGCCAGTTATCGGAAAGCCCGACCTCCGTTCCATCGTCGAAAATCAGTTTATAGGGCTTCTCAGGAATGAAATGAGGGGCACCGCCTTTGGTCACGAAGCGAACAGTAAGCGCATTATCGCCTTCAACAAGGAGTCCTTCGGGAATGGTGTAACGGCGCGGTGGATACTGATAGCCAGTAGAGCCCACCTGTTTTCCGTTCACATAGGTCTGGTCAGCATCATAGAGCGTACCGACGAGCAGACGGCATTGTTGTCCAGCATGGGCAGCGTCGATACTGACGTGTTGACGAGCCCAGAACGAACCAGTATAGCGGAAGTCACGTGTCAGGTTGTTGCTCTGTAGGCGACCGTCGGGCTGACGGCTGAACACGCTCTTCGTTTCCCACAGGCTGTCGTCGAAGTCACGAGCCGCATAGTCACCAGAGAATCCAGGGTCGTTGTCAGAAAGCATCTGCTGCCATCGGTTCTGCGCCATCATGTTAGCCCGCTGCATGGAGCGTACCATCTCGTCGTCCTGGAAGAAGACGGTGCGCTGGAATTCCTGCGGATGACGCTGCTGTAGTGTGTCGGCATCAAGCCATGCCTGAATGGGCGTACCACCCACGCTGTTGACGATAATGCCCTGTGGCACACCCGTCTTCTCGAACATCTCGCGTCCAAGGAAGTAGCCCACAGCCGAGAAGAGCCAGGCATTGTCTTTGTTAACAGGTTTCCAATTGATGCGAGGCGATTTGATGTCGCTCTTCGGCCCGTGGGTGTCGGTATCGGTCAACACACGGAACATGCGTATCTGGTTATTGCTGTAGTCATCAATGACCTTGCCATACTGAGGATAGACACGTTCAATGGTCACATCGATGTTCGACTGTCCCGAACAGAGCCACACATCACCGATGAGACAATCCTCAATGGTCACATCATTAATTGTCAACTGGAACGGTCCCCCTGCCTTCTGCTGTGGAAGCGTCACCTGCCAACGGCCGTTGGCATCGGCTGTGGTCTCATACACCTTTTTCTTAAATGTCACACTGATGCGTTCGCCCGCATCGGCCCATCCCCAAACGGGAATGGGTTTACCACGCTGTAACACCATGCCCGACTGGAACATCTGAGGCAACTGCACCTTGGCAGAAGCCACCACTGCGCTCAGAAGCGCAAAAAGCAAAAAAACAGTTTTTCTCATAACAAAGGCAAAGATAAAGAAAAAGAACAAAAAATGGCATCATTTACTTTTGTTATTTGTCTAATGAAACATATTTAGAAGAATCTGCAACATACCGTCACCATCCCTCACGGTATTTTTACTACTTTTGCACCACGAAACTAAAAACAAACACAATATGACAGACACAACACAACAAAAGGGTTTTTACCAACTTTCATGGGTACAGCGCATCGGATTTGGTGCCGGTGACCTGGCTCAAAACCTCATTTACCAAACCATCTGTATGTACCTGCTGTTTTTCTACACCGACGTCTATGTGCTCGGTGGCGACGCAGCCCGTTCTGCCGGTCTGGCAGGTACCATGTTCCTTGTAGTAAGACTGGTCGACGTGCTTTGGGATCCCCTCGTAGGCACCTTCGTCGACAAGCACAACCCCAGTTGGGGTAAGTACCGTTCCTATCTCGTCATGGGTGGTATTCCACTTACCATTCTGGCCATTCTCTGCTTCTGGGACGGATTTGCCCCCTCACTGATCTATGCCTACCTGACCTATGTGGGCATGTCGATGCTCTACACCTTAATTAACGTACCCTACGGTGCCCTGAACTCTTCGTTGACCCGCGACACCAACGAGATTACCATCCTAACCTCTGTCCGTATGTTCATGGCCAACGTGGGCGGTCTGGCCGTCTCTGCCGGTGTACCCATCATCGTGGCCCTGTTTGCCTCGTCGGAGAACCTGCCCATCGAGATGGCACTGTTCATGGGTCTGGGTTCACTCCCCTCGTTTATTTTCATGCCTCTTGTTCCTGCCATCAAGCGCAAGGTAGGCAAGAAGAACATGTTCTATATCTTCCTTTCGATTGCCATTGTCGGTATGGCCATGCTTTATGTCATCAGCAAGATGGGCACCGTCAAGGAGAACATCACCTTGGTTTACATCGCCCAGTTCGTCAAGTCAACGGGTGTCATTGTGGCAACAGGCTACATGTGGGCACTCATTCCCGAAGTCATCTCATACGCTGAATACACCTCTGGTCGCCGCATTGCCGGTATCGTCAATGCGCTGACAGGCATCTTCTTCAAGGCTGGTATGGCACTGGGCGGTGTGGTTCCCGGACTGGTACTGGCTATGACATGCTATGTACCCTCAGAGCAGGCAAACACCCTGCCCAAGGACTCCAGTGCCTGGTTCTACACAATGCTCATTTACTCGCTTGTAGGTCTTGCACTGCTGCTCTTCTGCTTCAGCCAGACGAAAGAACGCGTGGTTATGGATGAGAAAGAGACCAAGAACGTGAAGGTGAGCGACCTGTGGACTGAGTTCATGCGCAACCGTCCCCTTCGTATTATCGCCTTGTTCTTCATCACCGCCTTTGCCATGATGTCGGTAGGCAATGCTGCCGGTGCCTATTTTATGAACGACCTGGAATTACAGACGCCCTTGGCTCAGGAAGGCATCCGCTGGCTGGTCTGCATCATCCCCGCCATCCTCCTGCTGCTGGCCATGTTCATCATCTCGAAGTATGAGCTCACCGACGAGAAGATTGACAAGATTAACCAGGAAATTGAAAATCGCAACAAATAAAAAAAATTTATAACATGAAACCAAGATATCTTTTCCCTAGCGACTATATGGCCGATCCTGCGGCCCATGTGTTCAACGGTCGTCTCTACATCTATCCCTCCCACGACCGTGAGTGCGAGAACGTCTTCGATGACGATGGAGGTCACTTCCAGATGCGCGACTACCACGTACTCTCGTTCGACGACATTGAGAACGGCCCCGTGACCGATCACGGTGTCATCCTCGACCAGGATCAAGTGGCGTGGGTACAGAGCCAGATGTGGGACAGCGATGTCGTGGAGAAGGACGGCAAGTACTATCTTGTGTTCTCGGCCAAGGACTACAACGGAGAGTTCCATCTGGGTGTGGCCATTGCCGATAAGCCCGAGGGCCCGTTCATCCCGCAGGAGCATCCCATTCGCGGTGCCTACAGCATCGACCCCTGCGTGTTCAAGGATGACGACGGTCAGATCTACTGCTATTACGGTGGTCTGTGGGGCGGTCAGCTGCAGTGGCATCAGCCCTTGAATGCTCCCTTCGCCCCCATTGGTCAGCCCGATACCGAAACAGCACCAGCCGGTCATGTGGATATTGGTCATGCCTCCGACAAGAAGACCGAGTTGTGGGCACCTGCCGATGCTCCCGCTCTGCCCAGCTTCGTAGCCCGCATGAGCGATGACGTGCTGCAGTTCACCGAGGCTTCCCGCCCTGTTATCATCCTCGACAAGGACGGACAGCCGCTGAAGGCCAGTGACCCGCACCGTTTCTTTGAGGCTTCGTGGATGCACAAGTACAACGGGAAGTACTATTTCAGCTACAGCACCGGCGACAGCCACTTTCTGTGCTATGCCACAGGCGACAACCCCTACGGTCCCTTCACCTATCAGGGCGTACTGCTCGATCCTGTTGTAGGATGGACGACCCACCACTGTATTGTGGAATTCAAGGGGCAGTGGTATCTGCTCTATCATGACTGCGTGCCATCGAACGACGTGACCCACCTGCGTTCGCTCAAGGTTCAGAGGTTGTTCTACAACGAAGACGGCACCATTCAGAAGGTCGTAAATGAATAACCGTGAAATCATAGAGAATTACTATTGTGCTCACAAAGGCGACCTGCTCGCCTTTGTGAGTGCGCGTTTGCACGATAGCGAAGAAGCCAAGGATGTGGTGCAGGAGGCATTCCTGCGTCTGCTCAGCGGCAATCATCTCATCAGCGAGGCCACACTTCCCAATTTGCTTGCGACGCTCTGCCGCAACCTGGCCATCGACTGCTATCGTCGTCACAACGTGCGACAAGACTCCAAACACGAAATCATCCGTTCGCTGAGCAACAATATTTCAGCGGAGTCACTGCTCTCCATACGCGAAATCACCGAACAGATGGAGCGCGGACTGGCCCGTATACCGCAAGAGTGCCGCGAACTGTACCGCCTGCACATCTATGAAGGCATGCCCATACGTGACCTCAGTCAGCTTTCTGGCCAACCCTATAAGACGGTGGAATACCGTCTGGGCATAGCCCGGAAGCAAGTAAGAAAAGTTTTATCTGCCAAGATTGTCTGATTTCCCGAGAGTTTTTATTAACTTTGCACTCTGTATGGGAAAGATTATCGTAGCAGGCATAGGGCCTGGCAGCAAGGAAGACATCAGCGACATCACGCTGGCCCGCGAGCTCTGGGAGCGCATTCCTGCCAATCGCCTGGATGCCTTTGCCCATACGGTCATTGGCCACTGCTACAGTCACTGCCGCCCGCTGCTGCCCGACGGCCAGCTTACGATATTACTGATTGACGATAACGGAAATATTTATGGAAAAGTATAAGGATTTGTTCATTGACTTCGACGATACGCTGTACGACACCCACGGCAATGCCGTCATTGCCTTGCGGGAAACCTTCGAGGCTTTTCATCTGGAGCGTTACTTCGACGACCCCCAGACGTTCTATGATGCTTACTGGGATGCCAACATCGACCTGTGGACGCGCTATTCCAAGGGTGAGATTACCCGTCCCTATCTGATTGTGGAGCGTTTTCGCCGCCCGCTGTCAGCTGGCAAAGGCTTAACCGTTACCGAAGCGCTCTGTCTGGAAATGAGCGACCGCTTCCTCGACTTCTGTTCATCGAAGCCTGGGGTGCTCGAAGGTGCCCATGAGCTGATGGACTACCTGAGACAGAAGGGCTACCGCATGCATCTGTGTAGCAACGGCTTCCATGAAGTACAATACAAGAAACTCGATGCCTGCGGAATGCGCAACTACTTCGACACCATCATCCTGAGCGAGGATGCCGGTGCAAACAAGCCCATGAAGCCCTACTTCGACTATGCCCTGAAAGTGTCGGGTGCCAGCAGGGAAACGACGCTGATGATTGGCGACAACCTGAATTCCGACATTCTCGGTGCCCTCAATGCGGGCATTGACGCAATGCTCGTCAACCGCTGGAGCATCGAGGCCAAGGACATTCCGACTAACGTCACGTTCACCGTCGGCAGCCTGCGGGAAATCAAGAACATTCTATAATTCAGGCTATTCCCCAACGTCGTCCTTCCTCCTACGGAACAGAACCATCGCAATGAGAGCGGGCGGCGCATGCTATCTCAACAGCGTTGGAAAGCTGCAGCGAGGTCATGCAGAGGGTACGGCTGATGGGCACGCGCACCTTCGTGTAACCATCGGGCACGGTAACATCTTCACTACGCACGAGGGCGAAGCGGTAGCTGCTCTCCCCACCTTTGGAGGATGAGGCTGAGGTGAGGCTGACCAGACGGATGCCCGCAGAGTCGCGCACGCTGAAGTTCGTGGCGTACTTCACGGCTACGGCAACAACGGAGTCGGCTGAGGCTGCATCGGCTCCCTGCGACTTCGTGCTGCGACCTGCACAGCCGCAAAGAAAGCTGATCATGACGAGGAAAATGATTATCTTCTGCATTTTTCTGGTTATTGGTTTTGTTGATGCAAAGATACAAAAAAAATCTGACATGTACGAATGAATCGACAAGTTTTTTCTGATACGCACCACTTTTTATGGTTTCAGCAAACAGTATGCCTCAACGTTGTCATGATTGTCATGATTGTCATGATTGTCATTTGTCATTAAGGATTCCGGAAACGTTGTCATTTGCTCACTATAATATAAATATTTTTATTATAGTGGACGATTTTGACAATCCGTTTTCCTTAATGACAATCATGACAAATGACAATCATGACAACAATGACCGCAAACAGCGAATGAAAAATGCATAGAAAAGCAAAGTGGTTGGGGGCGCAGGGTGCTTGGATGCATCGGTGTGCGGCGCGGCAGAAAAAAGTGGAGGGAACGATGAAAAAAGTGGCCGAAAAATTCGTAAAGCGCAATGGAAAAGTTGTATCTTTGCAGCAAAACAAAAAAACTATGCAAACAAACATTGACACAACACATTGGTACGACCGCATCTGGGCATCGCTCATCTTCTTCACGCGCCTGCCCTTCTGGCGACTGCACGAGCCGCCCAGGGAGTGCTATCAGGCAGTGGTGGAGCACTGGCCGCTGACGGGCTGGCTGACAGGAGGCGCAATGGCAGCGACGCTCTACTTCGGCAGCATGGCTATGCCTTGGCCCGTGGTCGTTGTCCTGGCCATCGTGGTAAGGCTGCTCATCAGCGGCGCACTGCACGAGGACGGCCTTGCCGACTTTCTCGACGGCTTCGGCGGTGGGGGCTCCAGCCGTGAGCGCATCCTTGCCATCATGAAGGACTCGCACATAGGCACGTATGGCGTGCTGGGCCTCATTGTCTACGAACTGCTGCTGGCCGCCACGCTCTACTCCATGAATGCCCGTCTGGCAGCACTCACCATCCTGGCAGCCGACCCCTACGCCAAGATGGTAGCGTCGCAGCTCATCCAGATGATGCCCTACGCCCGGCGCGAAGAGGAATCGAAGGCGAAGACGGTGTATCGCAAGACCAGCTGGAAGGCAGGCATCAGCCTGGCCGTACAAGGGCTGCTGCCCATGGCGCTGTTCCTTTATCTGACGGGGCTGCGGTGGGAAATCGTCATCTTCTCTCCCTGCGTGGTGATGTATTTCCTCTACCTGCTCATCTGGAACAAGCTTCGCGGCTACACGGGCGATTGCTGCGGTGCCGTCTGCCTGCTGGTGGAGCTTGCCGTCCTGCTGACCGTGTGTTTCGAGTCAAGAATAATGTAAACTCCGCATTCCGAAAATGAAAAGAATCATCCTCATTACAGGCGGCCAGCGTTCGGGCAAGAGCAGCAAGGCCGAAGAACTGGCACTCTCGCTGAGCCAGAATGCTCTCTTCTCTCCCAGTCGAATGCTTACGGTGGGGCTGAAAGTGAAATTCAAGGACTGAACACGTGAATCACGTCAGTCCAGATGCTGTGGGGGCCGAGTCTTAGGTTCCTTGGGGAAATGGGGATGAACACCCTCATGCTCCAAGAGTTCCTGATAGGTTGTATCGGCAGGGTGTTGATCATCGTCTGGTTCCTTTGCCACACGATGGCATGTCACCAATACTCCGATAACGGCAATGACGAAAATGATGAGGAAGCCTTTCGTTTTCATATTGTTTCGCTTAGAAATGTTACACCTTTATTATATATAGCGTACATACTCGTCATCACGGTCTGTGACGATGGCACCACGTTGGAAGAATGACACTATCACATTACGCCGGAGGAAAGTCCTCGCACGGTCTTGAAGGTCATCTTACCTTTTTGATCAATAATGATGGCAATTCCTGCCAGATAGTTAATCCACTTCCAATTCGCATAGTAATGCAAGTCAATTTCCTTGTTGGAAGCGAAGACGGTCATGGCCAGCACCTGATAGTCATGAGACACAAGCACGTTGATGCGCTTCATGCCAGGCAGGTATGTCCGCAAGGAGTCCAGCCACTCCTCGCTACGCTCATCGAGGTCATAGAAGCCTCCTTCATAGCCACCGTTATAGGCCCACTGCGACACAGCCTTCCAACTGTCCCATCCGTTCTTTTTCAACAGATCTGCATCTTCTTTATACCAGTCGCCAGAAAGGAAAGACCATTCCTCATGCACGAAATCCGTTTCCTCCCGGCCAATAGCAATGTTTTCGCAAGTTTGCTTGGTGCGTTCATAGTCGGAGTGAGCATAAAAAGCCTGTTCTCCGTTTTTAATTTTCCCACCAACCTTCTGCGCCTGTTTCTTTCCATTCTCCGTCAGGAGTCCATCACGGGAATAATCTGAGCCGCGCTCAGCATGACGGAGCAAGAACACCACCGTATCGGTAGCTGCTACACTGTCGAAGACACTGGCAATGTCATTGAAGCCAATATCTGTAAAATTACTGCTCATAAGAGCGGGAGGCGCCAATTCCTCAGAAGAATTGCCATCATCACTATCGCTACAGGCAAAAAATGAGACCGTCAGGACTGCAACGGAAATGAATACAAGAAATTTTCTCATTTTGCAAAAATCTATTGTTTTCTTATTATTTTGATCTTAAGCGCGCTTACGTGCAACGTAAGCATGCTTACGCACGCGTTAAGCGCGCTTAAGAAAGAGGCGGGAGATTACTCATCAGGAAAGGTGAAGTCCACCTTCTGCACTCCAGCACCGTAGATGGTCTTGAAGTCGTCGTGCATGGAGATGATGTGGTAACCGGCCTCGCGCCATTTCGCCTCACGCCTGGCACCCTCGGCAAGGTCGGCATGATCGCGCTCACTATCATCGGCCACGAGCATGAAGGCAGCGGTGCGGTGCTTCTGGTTGCCCAGACAGTAGTTGTGCATGGCGCAGTCGCCACTGCTGTTGCCAAACGACAGCACGGGCACCTTGCCTATCTCCTGGGTAATCTGCAGCACCTTGTTGGTCTTCAGGTTCTTGATGATCAGGCTGTCTGTGCGCACCAGATACTCATCTTTATTCATGGTGTAGTCAACGCCTGGTGTGCCGTCCTGGTTCAGCGACTTGAGACATACATCCATGCCAATCACCCTGTTGGGCTCAATGCCAATAGACTCGACCAAGGAACGGCAGATGAAGCGATCGGAACCAGAAACGACATAGTAGGTGAAGTTGTTGTCCTTGAGATATTCGAACACTTCGAGCATCGGCTGGTAGAAACTCTGGCCGTAGGTCATACCTGTGAATCCGTTGGCGGGCTTGGCACCGTAGGCTTTTACGTAGGCATCAAACTGGGCAAGCGTCATGCCAGCATAAGCTTTGGCCGCCGCACGGGCGTGAATCATGTCGAAGTGGCTGGGCAGGGGCGTTCCCTTGCGCATAAAATCCCTGATGCTCTGTGCGGCTTGCCTCACGTCCTCCGGCGCGGTGTCCCGGTAAGAAGCATCCTCCAGCACACGATATTCAAGCAGGTTGTACTCGAAATAGGTGGGATAGAGTTCACCCACGAACGTGCCGTCCATATCAAACGTGGCAATGCGGTCTTCCACACTGATGAAGTTGGGCGACTTCGGGTTGGTCACATCCTCCACATATTCCCGCAAGGCCGTCAAAGCCTCACATTTGTTCCACGACTGGAAATATTCCTTCTTCGGTGCCTGGGTAATCTCATCATCCTTGCTACATGAGAACAGCGTCGTTGTTGTGCCGCAAATAGCAAGAATGACTGCAAGGACCCAGAATTTTGATTGTTTCATTTTTTCCTCTGTTAATTATGTTCGTTTTTAATCCAATCATTTCTTCGTATAGTCCGACTCGTCCATGAAGAGATAAGAGGGCTTGTAGCCGCCACAATCGACCACTATCTTCTCGAAGACAATGCCAGGATGGTGCGGAGTGATGGTCAGCTGATGCACATCGGCCGCCTTGACGGGCAGGTCGACGGTCTTCTCAACCACACGGCGGGCAATGGTGGGATAGAATTCAGAGTACATGTAGGGCTGACGGTCGACAAGGGTCTTATTGAAGTTGACCACCTGCGGTTCGCTGCCATCAAGGCTGACACCGTATTCATGGCCTCCTACATTGAGGAAGTCGAGCGTGGACTTCACCACCACAAGCACTTTCACCTGCTGCACACCTTCGGGCAGGGTGAACTGATAGGTGAGCTTAGCGCCGTCAACGGGTTTGGTGTAGGGAGTAAGGGCTACGGCACTGCGTGTGCGGCCATAGTAGGGATAGACCGTCCACTGGGTGCCTTCGGGAGCTGAGGAACTGAAGTAGTGCTCGGCCTCCATCGAGACATAGCCCTGACTGTGGTTGAAGGTGTAGCCGCCCTGCGTATGGTCTGCAATAGTTTTAACCTGAGGCATCATATCGCGCGGGAAGTTGTCGTTCCATGAGCGGTAGCCAATGTGTTTCTGCGTCATCATGCCGTCCCACTTACCACCGGCCATCTCCTTATTATAATAGAGACAGAGCAGGGAGTCGCGCTTGAAACAGGCTCTCACCTTGTCGGCCCAAAGATTGGCATCGGGACTGCCAATACCGGCCAGATACTGGTTCATGGCCTGGGCATAGTACATGTCGTAGAGGTTGGCCATAGCCTGCACGGGGAAGAGCAACAGCTGGCGATAGGCGTCGCGGGCCTCAACAGGAACCTGCTCGAAGAGGCGCAGCGCACGAAGCTCCAGACGCTGGTAGTCGTCAGCCACCTGTCGCCACTCGCCTGTTTTCACATTGTAGGTACGGGCATCGAGCATCTCAGGGGTGACGCGGGCCATGTACTGTCAGTTGCGGTTGTAGATGTCGGCAGCCTCAGCGGACACAGCGTCAGGGGCAGCGGCTCCACATACCGAACGGAAGAAACTTAGGGTGTGATCGGTGACGTTCTGCTGGCTGTACTCCTTTGGATTCCAGGCCATATCCATGAACAGCTGGATGGGGTACTCCATGGGCTTCAAGTCGCCCACATTCAGAATCCACATGCGCTGAATGCCGAAGTCGTAGGCCAGCGACAGCTGTTCGAACATCTGCTGGGTCTGGGTGACATTGATCCACTTGGTGTTGCGGGGTGCGCCCACATAGTCGACGTGATAGTAGATGCCCCATCCACCCTTGTGTGTACGCTCCTTTTCATCGATGGGCACACGGCGAATGTTGCCCCAGTTGTCGTCACATACCAGCATGATGACATCGTCGGGCACGCGGAAGCCAGCATCGTAGTAGTCCTGTACCTCCTTATACAATGCCCACACCTGTGTGGTTTTCTCAGGTGACTTGCCCGTCACCTCCTTGATAATCTTACGCTGGTTGCCTACGATGCGCTCCATGAGCTTTGTGTCGGCTTTGTCGCTCATGGCAGCATCGCCGTCGCCGCGCATGCCAATGGTCACCATATCCTCGGTGCCCTTCATGCGCTCGATGCCCTCACGGAAGAACTGGTCCAGCTTCTGCTGATTAGTCTCATAGTTCCACGGCCCCCACTCGCCACGACGGCGGGCATACTCCTGATGATTGCGGGCCATTGGTTCATGGTGGCTGGTACCCATGATGACGCCCATGCGGTCGGCAGTTTTGCCGTTCTCAGGATCATCGGCATAGAAGGCCCAACCCCACATGGCAGGCCAGAGCATGTTGCCCTTCAGGCGAAGGATGAGCTCGAATACCTTTTCATAGAAGCGATGGTCGCCATAGCCTGTGCCGAAGGTGTTCTTGACCCACGACGTGAGGCACGGAGCCTCATCGTTGAGGAACAGTCCACGGAATTCGACAGCAGGCTCACCATCGGTGAACACACCTTTCTTTATATAGGCAGCCTCATGCTTCTCAACAGGCATATCGGCCCACCAGTACCAAGGCGAGACACCCAACTGGCGACTCAGCTCGTAGATGCCATAGACAGTGCCGCGGCGGTCACTGCCTGCAATGACGATAGTCGGACTCGGATTCGGATTCAACAGTCCCCGATGGTCAGTGGTCGTGATGATAAATTTTTCACGGCATCCCTGCAGACCCTTCAGTTCCTTCAGTTTCAGGCGGTCGATTTCTGCATTACGTCCCACGGTACCAATGAGTATGGTAACTTCACCATGCTCCCTGGGCAGACCCACACGATCCATATCAGCCTGCAGGCTCTTGATGGCAATCTTCACTGCATCATAGTCATTGTCACTCCAAACAATGGACGCACCAGCGAGCGGAAGGGCATCGACCTGCTGATTGAACACCACGAAACGGTCGGCAGCACTCACCAGGAGCGACTGCACCACTGCCCATAAAAGCACAAGGCTTCTCACTAAATATGCCTGACTTTTAGTTATTTGCACTTTTCTCATTGACTTATGCATTTATTGGGTTATGACAATGCCACCATTGGTGGGAATGACCACCTGTAGTGTCTTTTTCTTCGAAAGCTTTGCATCGGCCACCTTGTTGTCCTGATACAGTTTCACGTTGCCTTCGAGCATGGGCAACGAGAGCGTCTGCTTCAGCGGCTGGGCCGTAGCGTTGATACCTGCGATGTACCACTTATCACCCGAGCGGCGGGCCAGGATAACAAACTTGCCTGGATAGCCGTCGATGAAGCGCACCTCGTCCCAAGTGGTGGGCACCTGCTTCATAAAGTCGATAGCCCATGCGGGGGCATCGGTCAGGTTGTTGGGAGCCAGGGCAAAGTGCTGAACAGCACTCTGGAAGAGCACAGCTGTGGCCAGCGCATAGATGTCGGACGTGACGCGGCGTGAACCCCGGCTGTTGTCGACATTATAGAACTTGTTCAGGGCCGAGCCGCCAAAGTCCATCGAGCCCACCACATTGCGGGTGAAGGGGTACATAGCTCCACAGTCGCGAGCCTCATTGTCGCAGAAGCCCTGCGAGAAGTGCAGGTTCTCCGAAGCCAGGATAGCCTCGGAAGCAGCATAGTTGGGATACATGCGCTCCCATCCACGGGGCAGCGTGCAGCCATGAAAGATGACCAGCAGACCGAAGTCGTTGGCATCGGTCAGGATGTCTTCGTAGAGCTGCATCATCTGCTGCTTATCGCCACCGAAGAAGTCGACCTTGATGCCCAGGATGCCTGCCTGCTTCATCCAAGCCATCTCCTTGCGGCGGGCCGACGACTTATCCATCTTGCCCTTCGGTGATTGGGGTGCATCGTTCCAGGCACCGTTAGAGTTGTACCACAGGTAGAGGCCCACGCCCTTGCTCTTGCCATAACGGGCCAGCTCAGCGATGCGGTCATAGCCAATCTGCTTGTCCCAAAGGGCATCAACCAGAACAGAGCGATAGCCCATGTCTGCCGAGAAATCAATGTAGCGTTTCTGTTCGTCGAAGTTACAGCTGGAATCCATACCGATGATCCACGACCAGGAACCCTTTCCGTATTCATACTCCTTGCTGGCCTTGTATTTGGGCTTCACTACGTCCCATGCTACGGTAGTCTCGATGATGTTGGCAAGCGAAGAGCCCACGGTAATGGTACGCCACGGTGTCGTTCCCGGCAAAGCCATCTGAACTGTAGTGTGTCCCCAGCCATTACACTCGGCTTCCTGCGGGAAGCCAATTTTATAAAGGCCATCGGGTTCACCCAGCAGTCGGCAGCCCACATAGTTGCCATCGGTGCCGGTCTCACTGATGAGCAGCCACTGGGAAGACTGACGGAACAGGCAGGGGAAGGTGTAGCCGTTGCCCCAGCCGTTACGGCCTACGGGCTGATCGATACCATAAGTGGTCTCATAGCTGGGTGTCGTACGGGCAAATCCTGTCATTGGCTTGCTCTGAGGTGCCAGGAAGCTGGTGGCATCAGCAGCCAACTGGAACGACGTGCGCTCTTCCTGTATGATGCAGGAAAGGGTCTCGTCACGACGCACCCGCTTGGGCAACACCGTATAGCAGAAAGCCACATCGCGATTGCTGACGCGGAAGGTGATATCCATCACATGCTGACCATCCTGTGAAAACAGTGCCTTAGCCTCATGGGCCTCATAGGCCACGTGGCTCTGCTTGATGTTGCGAAGTGTGTATTCGTCCTTGACATCTTGTTTCTGAACTTCGGTCAACTCCAGATTGCTACTCAAGTCACCGATATTCGTCACCAGACCAAGAGCCGACTCTCGTACAACGACCTGTCCGTCATAAGTCACCTGATAGACCGGACGACCATCTTTCATCGTCAAATCAAGGGCAAGACGCCCGTCGGGACTGGTTGCAACATTGTCTGCACTGACAGAACAGACCAAGCCCAGCAGGGCCATACCCAAAAGAAAAGTTCTCTGCTTGTTCATCATTTTAAGGCTATAGTTAATTTCTTTAATTCTTTTTCCTGCGAACTGGTACCCACCAGAATTTCATACTTACCAGGCTTCACTCGCATGGTATTGGTCTCGGGATCCCAGAACTCAAATGATTTCTTAGTAAGACCTGTTGAGACCTGACACGTTTCACCAGGCTTGATATTGTCAGCCGTTCTCTGGAAAGCACGCAACGACTTCAGCGGGCCGTCGGGATCCTGCAGGTTGCGGATGTAGACTTGTACGACTGTACCGCCAGCACGACTTCCGACATTCTTTACAGGAACCTTGATTTCGTATGCTGGCTGCACATCGTCGGCACAAGCCTCACAACGGGTGACTAACGGCTCACCCATCTCAAACGTTGTGTAGCTCAGGCCGTAGCCGAAGGGGAACAGCGCATCGTCGAAGTAACGGTAGGTGCGACCCTTCATCGAATAGTCTTCATAATCAGGCAGCTGGCTGCTGCTCTTATAGAACGTGACGGGCAGTTTTCCCGAAGGGTTCACATCGCCAAAGAGCACATCGGCCACGGCAGTGCCGCCCTCCTGACCAGGATACCAAGCCTGAACGATGGCATCGCAACTCTTTGTCTCAGGCTCCAGCGCAATGCAAGAGCCAGAGCAGTTGACGAAGATGACCTGTTTGCCTGCCTCCTTCAGGGCCTTGAGGAAGTTGCGCTGTACGGCTGGCAGCTCAATGTTCGTGCGGTCACCACCCTTGAAGCCCTCAATGTCGACAGGCATTTCCTCGCCTTCAAGAGCAGGCGAGATGCCGCCTACGAAGACAACCTTGTCAATACCCTTCAGCTGGTCGATGGTTTCCTGATAGTTGATGGGCAGTTCCTTGGCCACATTAATTTTCAGATTGGCGTTATAGGTGTGGATATGGGCAAAGCGCACCTCAATGTTATAGCTCCTACCCTTCTCGGCTTGAATAGCCACACGATTGGGTGTGGTGCGCCAGATGTGATGGCGGAACTTCTGCTCACCGTCGATATAAAGCTCAAAGTGACCACAGCCATCCACATTGACGACATACTCACCAGCCTCCTTGGGCGTGAAAACAGTCTCATACTTAGCAGAGAAGTCCTCCAACTGAACACCTGGGGCGAAATTGTGCATGCCTGCGGTGGTCACAGCCAAAGGCGTGGTGTAATACTGGGTGGTCACGGGCTTGCCTTCCATCTGGCGGTTGTTCCAGAAAGTGCCCTTCAAGCCCTTCTTGCCCTCGAAGCTACACTGCGAAGCCAGCAGGCAGTCCATCACCTTGTCGTAGGTAAGGTCGCAGCCTGGAGCATAGAACAGTTTCTTCTGCTTAGCCTTGATACCGTCGAGAATCGTAACTGTATGGTTGGGCATACCATTATAATTACCCCACATCATCGGGGCATTGTCGGCATTGGGGCCAATGATGGCAATTTTCTCCTTACCTTTCTGCAAGGGAAGTACATTGTTCTTGTTCTGCAAAAGCACAATCGACTGACGGGCCATGTTAAGCGACAGGTTGGCCGACTCCTTGGTAGACATGGCCGAATAGGGAATCTTAGACCACTCAACGAGCGACGGATCGTCCATCTCGCCCAAGTCGAAACGTCCTTCCAGCAGGCGGATAACGTGCTTGTCGACTTCTGCCTCAGTCATGAAGCCGCGCTTGACGGCCTCGGGAATGCTCTTGTAGGCATAACCATAACCACATTCCACATCGGTACCTGCAATAGTAGCCTTAGCAGAAGCATGGGTGGCATCGCTCGACGACTTGTGCGACTCGTAGAAATCACTCACGGCACCGCAGTCGCTCACCACCAAATACTCAAAGCCCCAATCATCGCGGAGGATGGTCTGCAACAGACGCTGCGAACCACAACACGGGTCATCGTCCAAGCGCTGGTAGGCGCACATCACTTCGCGCACCTTGGCATCCTGCACCAGCGTCTTGAAGGCAGGCATGTAGGTCTCCCACATGTCACGAGGCGATACGTCGGTCAGGTTGGCCGTGTGACGGGTGTACTCCGGGCCGCTGTGAACAGCATAGTGCTTGGCGCAGGCCCACAGTTTGCGGTACTTAGAATCCTCAGGTCCCTGCAATCCTTTCACAACCTGCGTACCCATAACGCTGGTCAGATAAGGGTCTTCACCGTAGGTTTCCTGTCCCCTGCCCCAACGCGGATCGCGGAAGATGTTCACGTTGGGCGTCCAGACAGAGAGACTGTGAAACTTCTCATCCTCGCCTGAGCCTCGCTGCATGCGCTCATTATACTGGGCACGGAACTCGGTGGAGGCCACGTCGAAACACTTATAGAGCAAATCGGGATTAAACGACGAGGCCATAGCCACCGGCTCAGGGAACACAGTCACATTTCCTTGATTAGCTGCACCATGCAGGGCTTCGCTCCACCAAAAGAACTTCTTGATGCCCAAACGGGGAATGGCGGGACTCTCGTCAAGCATCAACTGAGCCTTCTCCTCCAACGTCAGTCGCGAGCAAAGGTCAACAGCACGCTCACGGGCTGAAAGCGAAGGGTTCTGATACGGCAATGGCTGCGCACTGATTTCCAGTGCAGCGGCCATTACCATTAAGCTTAAAACATATCGTTTCATCATTCCGTTTTTCAGTTATTCATCATTACGCGGCGGACGCTGCCGTCGGCTGACACCACAATGTTAATGCCACGCTGCATGGTAGAAAGGCGGACACCAGAGAGGCTGTAGATACCGGCAGGCATGCTGCTGGTAGCAGGAGCCGAGACAATGTCGATGCCAGCGGTAGTGACAGGAACGACACGACACTCAAGCAGCAGGAACTCAATCATACCACCACCTCCTGTTGCTTCGGCGAAACGGACAACGTACTTGCCTGCCTCAGTGACAGTAAATTCAAGTTCACGGTTCTGAGCCGAAGAGAGATCAGCTGTACCCACGCCATTGGCATTGGGCGTAGCGGTGAACACGCTGGAAGTAGCCAAAGCCTTGCCCGTTGTCAGGTTCAGGACGGACACCTTGTAAGTTGGTGAGCCTTTCCAAGCTGCCATAGAGAAGCCAACCTTGTACTTACCTGGCTGCAGTGTGAGCGGATAGGCTGCCTGTCGTCCGTATTCGGCACAGCCAGTACGCCAATAGAGTGCTTTGCCCTGATGACCACTGAAGCCATCGAACACGCGCGCACCATTGCCATACTTGTTAGGATACTCATGCACCGTATTATCTTCCTGCACGCAGCGCCATCCCGGAGGAAGGGTTCCAGCCTGCACGTCAGTAAAGTTAAGTTTATAGATGGCTGAGACATCCTCAAAGACCGGCTGAAGGGTCACGTTGTCATCGGGCATCACAAAGGTGATATTGTTGGCATTGGTCACCTTGATAGTCTTGGACATAGTATAATAGACAGAGTTCACAATACGGAGTTCCTTCAGTTGGTAGCCGTCTGCGGCCTGCTGCACTGTCAGCCTAACGGTGTCGCCTTCAGCAGCTTCCTGCTTGTCGGCCACAACCGTTCCATAATCCGAACGGCGCACGGTGACAAGGAACTTCTCAGCTGGCATTCCGACTGGCACATAGATGATCTGGTCAATCGTCATCGAGATGTTTTCATTGTTGTTGATGCGCAGGTCGTTGGTACCGCTATTCATGCTGAAGGTAGCCTTTGCCTTGCACCAATTGCTCTTGGCCACCTTCTGAACGGCCACTTTCTGAGTGGTACCGTTCATCGTAAGGGTGAGATTGCCAGCCTTTGAAGTATTGCAGTAACGGATATAAATGTCGTAAGAGCCAGCCTCATCCAGCTTCAGCTGATGGCGCAGGGAGGCCGAACTGGCTCCAAACGTGACGAAGCCCATGCCGGCAAATTCGTTGTAGTCCTGAGCCCACCAGCCGGAGTGCGTGCGCTGGTTATTAGCCGATCCATTAAAGTCCATGTCCTCAGCTTCAATGACAATAGAACCAACGAAGGGTTCAGGCTGCTTGGGCAGCGGCAGTGCCTCGGCAGGCAGCAGATCGGTGGCGGTGCGTTCGGCAGTGCCGGAGCAGTTCAGTTTCACCTCAAGCGGGCCATTGTGCTTCACAATCAAAGCAAAGGTCTTGGCTTCAGCGTCATAGTTCTTAAGCGCGACAGCAGCGTAACCTGTTGCACCCGTCGTTGAGTGTTTGGTCAGCGTATAAGTGGGTTCAGCAGCCACACCCGTCACAATGATAGAGTCGGTCTGTACGGTGGTTGAATCGCTGCGATAGTTGTTCAGGTAGAAATCAATGTGGTCGGAATACTCACGGATATAGCCAGACGAGAGCTTGCCGTAATTCAGACGGAGCGACTCACATGTGTTGTACTGCAGGGGAATTTCAGCCGACGCACGCTTCTTGGCATTCATATAGGTGTAAGGTGTGTAGGTCACAAGCTGGTTGCGGTATCTGTTTACGTAGAGATCGCCCTTCGACACCTCGGGATAGAGCTTGTTGAACTCGTTGACCTTTGCCGACTGCGAGCTCCAGCGTGAACTGTAGCCAGACTTCCTCAACCTCACGCTGATGGTCTTGGCAGCATCGTCATAAACGCCTGTAGACATAGGGATGGCACCATAGCGACCCGTAGACTTGAAATAACAGAGGTTGTCTTCAAAGCGGCCTTTGTTAAAGTTACCTGGGTCGGTCTGCTTATAGAGTCCGTCGTAAAGGTCATCAGGCACCTTGAAGTCGCCGCTGGTATCATGGATGAGCATGACTTTGGTTTTGGCCACCACTTCTTCGCGCGAAGGGATATACAGTTTGCCGTTAATGACCTGTTTCCACATATCAAGCCAGATGCCCTTGAAGTGGTTGAACGTACCCCAGTTGCGACGAGTATAGCCGTCAACCTTCGAGTCGTTCATGTTCTGGAAACACTCACCGCTCCAGATCAGCTCCGGGCCGTCCCACACGGCACCGCCATTCACGCAGGTCTGCTCCATCACCGTGCCGATGCCGGCACTGCCGGGATAGCTCATGTTCTTTCTATTCCCAGCTTCTTTGAAAGCATCTTCACCATATTGACTGTTCAGCTCAGGATGATTTGACAGATAGAACTTAGTCGTCATGTCGTTCCATCCGCAGTTGTCGTAGCGCACACCGTAGTTTTTGGTCAAACCACTGATAAAGGGACCGAAGCAGACGCTCTCGTTGTTATAGAAGCTGCTGCAATGGGTGTACTTGTAGAGGAACAGGATGGCCTCTGGATAGTTCTTACAGGCATTCAGGAAATTACTGTTGAGTTTCAGCTCAGCAATGGGGTCGGTATTAAAGTGATAGATACCACCACACCAGCTGACCGTGAGGAAGCCGCCGTATTTATGCGACATCTCGACCAGCTTGGCAAACAAGGCCCAGCGGCTGGCTTCGATCGAAGAACTCATGTCACCTGCCTCACCAAATCCCCAGAACTGCTCAGCGTAGTTCCAGCCCAGGAAGTTAGGAAATGCCTTGAAGAAATACTCGAAAGTCTCCAGGTCGTCGTCCTGAATATGGGTGTGACCGCCCGAAGCTGGCTGGCACGTGAACCACATGCCGTTCTTCTGGCACACCGATCCCCACGACTTATATGTACGCACAGCGCAGCGGGGCATGCGGTACATGCTGGTCTTCGTGTCAAACTGGCATGACAAAGAAAGGTTCATGCACACAAACGGCCTTACCTCAACCGGGATGAGGTCGATAATCTTTTGCGGGTCAGCGGCATTCCATGCGTCAATGTGAATCATCCACATGGGATGCTGAGCGTCAATGGGGCGGCGCTCCTGTGCCGTCACGTTCAGGCCAACTGCCATGAACAGCAGGGCCAACATCATTCTGTAAAGGTTCTTTTTCATTGGGTTTTTGGATTAGTTATTTCTTTTGGCAAAGGTACTACAATAAAATATAAGGAATTTTGGGCAACGTTTCATTCATTTTTGAATACGTCGCATGCGTTTCTCATACTTTTGCTTGTATTGTATTTTGCACTATTTTCAACAGAATTATCTGTTTTTTCTTGGTCAAGTCAATTATTATGTCTATTTTTGCATAATCTAAAACAAGAACTGCAAATGACCACCAGTGAAAACGATGTACTTATGTGGACGGTTGTAGCCGTTGCCATCGTTCTGCAGCTGATTCTGATATTCTTTCACCGCAAGGTGCGTCTCATGTCGGAACGGCAAGCATCCATTGGGCATATCCGTCAGCAACAACTCGCACAGTTGCTGCAGTCGGGACTTGTCGGAATATGGACGTACGACGTGGCGACCCAGACTTTTACGCGAAGAGAGCAAGACCCCAGCAAAGACAAGACCTACCACATCCTGGACTTTGTGCGTCACTTCCTGCCCGAGCAGGTGGAACTGATTGGCGTGGCACTGACGCAGATTGTGAAACAGGAGAAGGAATCCGTAACACTTGAACTGGAAATGCGCGGTGATGTTTCCGAAAAAGAGGAGGGGGACATCCGCATGCTCCAGATGTCGGTGCTGCACAAGCACAACGGCAAGCCAACGACGCTTCTGGGCATTATGAGCAATGTGAGCCATATCCGCGAGCAACAACATGAGGCCGAGAAACAGATGCTACGCTACAAGACAGTGTTCAATACGGCACTTTCCGATATGATCTTCTACGACGCCGACGGTCAGATTGCTGAGATGAACAAGCTTTCAGAAAAGACCTTCCACATGACCGTCGACGAGGCCAAACTGAGAGGAATCAGCCTCTACGACGCTATCGGGGTTCCCAAAGAGGAACTGGACCAGATGCCGCTCTACCACGTAACTGGACTACAGAACACCACTGAAAAAGAAGGATGGAACTGTTGGCGCAAGGGCATACGCCGTTATGAAATGCACCTGGTTCCAGCCCACGACAACAACGGTCAGCTGATGGGCTACTACGCATCCGGACGAAAGATGGACGAGCCTGCGGCAGCCTATCACCAACTGCGCAGTGACATTCAGCAGACCGAAGAATCGGCAAAACTCATCAGAAGATACATTGACAACATCAACCATGTATTAGGCGTGGGAGGTGCGCGCATTGCCTCCTATTCTCCCTACAAACACACATTGACACTCTACAGAGGCATTGATGAAGTAGAAATGACCCTCACGCAGGCACGCTGCATGAAGTTCGTCGACACCAAGTCAGAGCGGACTGCCCTGCATGCCTTCGACAGCATGGACGCATGCACCGACACGCCCATGGAAATCAATGTCAAGACCACCCTGAGAAAAGACGGTCAACCTATTTACCTGAGCCTGCAGTTCATTCCCGACCACGATGAGAAAGGACAGCTGACCCATTACTTCGGACTGTGCCGCGACCAAAGCAAGATGGAGAACACACGCCGCCTGCTTGAAAAGGAAAGCCTGAAGGCACAGGAAGTGGAAGGACTGATGAACACCTTCCTGCACAACATGAGCTACGAGATACGCACTCCGCTCAACGCCGTCGTGGGATTCTCGGAACTGCTCAGGCAAAGCCATACGACCGACGATGAGAGCATCTTCATCCGCCAAATCAAGGACAACTCGAGCCACCTACTGATGCTCATCAACGACATTCTCTTCATCTCGAGGCTCGATGCCAGAATGATTGAAATCAACAGGCAGCCTACCGACTTTGCAAACACCTTTGCTGGTCACTGCGAAAGGGCATGGGAAGACTACCGCAAAGAGGGGGTCAGCTATTTAGTGGAGAATCCTTACACACAACTAGTTGTCGACATCGATGACCTCAACGTGGGACGGCTCATTGAGCAGATAGTGGCCAACGCCGCACAAAACACCATAAAAGGCTACATCAAGGCCCGCTATGAATTTATTGTCGACCATCTGCTCATTGCCATAACCGACAGTGGCCCAGGCATGTCGAAGGAAACGCTTAGCCACATCTTTGAGCGCTTCAAGACCTCCAGCAGCAACGGTACGGGACTGGGGCTGCCCATCTGCAAAGAACTGGCCGACCAAATGGGAGCCACCATTAGAATCAATTCTGTGCCAGACAAGGGCACCACCGTTTGGATCAGCATTCCCTGTTCAGTGGGCGAAATGGAACGTAAACCAGAAACACAGCCACAGCCATGATAAATTTCCTGTCATATCATAACATTATAATGGTGGTTGTTATAGTTGGAGCACTTACCGCCATTCTCATCATGCAGAACCTGAGATACTGGCGACGTGTCAGAAAAGACGGTAAGCAGAACGATGAACTGAGCCAGATCATCAAGCAGGTGCTCAGCATAGACGACTTCATCATGGCAGACTATGACGCTGCCACTGACCTCATGACCAACACCCACGGCCACCCGCTGCCTGACCAGGGAGTCACCATGCAGCAGTTCATGTCTTGTCTGCATCCCAACGACCAACCCACCATACAGCAGGAGTTCGAAAAGCTGCTCAACGACAAAAACAGCATCAGCGAGGTTAAAATGCAATTGAACGAAGGCAGCCCCGATGCCCCTGACTGGCAGCTCATCTACGGCTATGCTATGGGAAAGACCGACCCATACGGCAAAGTGACAGGCATTACCCTGGCATTGAGCAACCTTACGAAGAAGATGAAACAGGAGAGCCAGGACAAGGAATGGGCCAATAAATACCAGCAGATATTCGAAAATCAGCTCATGGCCATGTCGCTCTACGACAAGGATGGCCATCTCATCGACATGAACACGAAGATGCAGCGTCTCTGCGGTGTCAACGAGGCAGCCGAAAGGTTCTTCTACGACACACGGCTTTCCGACGTACCTGTCTTCAAGGACTTCGACTTCACGAGTCACGACGATTTCCATGTGTGCCAGCACATGGACTATCCCGATTTAGGCGTCGACGAATATATTGAATACAAGATTCACCCTGTGTTCGACAGCAAAGACGAACTGACGTTCTATTCCATCACCGTGAACAACGTGACTCATGAACGTGAGATTTATCTGAACCAGACAGCACAGGAACGCCAAAAAAAGAAGGCAGCCAAGGAACTGAGCGACTACGAGCACCGTCTGCAGTACCTTTTGGAAAGCAACAAGATGTATGTCTTCAGTACCAATGTGAAGACCCGCACCATAGAGTTCTCAAGATCTATCAAGAAGGCCGACTTCCTACTCGACTTCGACACCTACGTGAGTATTCTCGACGATGAGTTCAAGGAAGCAGCCAAAAAGGTCATTACCAGCGAAGGATGGGGCAAGGAGCCGTTCTACATCGTCCGTCACTTCAAGATGACTCCTGCCGACCCACAACCCGCCTGGTACATCATCAGCGGCACCCCCACCTTCGACGAGCAAGGCAACTACTCTGGCGTCTTTGGCGTGATACGCAACATCAACGAACTGAAAGCCGTTGAGGAGCAGTTGAAGGAAGAGACCTTCAGGGCCGAACGCTCCGGCAAGCAGAAGAGTGCCTTCCTGGCCAACATGACGCATGAGATACGCACACCGCTCAACGCCATCGTAGGCTTCAGCGACTTGCTGCAATATGTCGATGAAGACAGCGAACGACAGGAGTTCTTGCGCATTATCCTGAACAACTGCGACATGCTGCTGCGCCTGATCAACGACATTCTTGAAGTATCGAGCTCGGAGAACGAACAACTATCCATCGAACCAGAAGAGGTGGACTTTGCCCTTGTGTTCAACGACATCTGCCAGACGCTGGCCCAGCGTGTGGATGTTCCCGGCGTGGAGTTCATCAAGGAGAACCCCTACGAGCGCCTGCCTGTCACCGTCGACAAGGGACGCATTCAGCAGGTGTACACCAACTTCGTGACCAATGCCGTGAAGTACACCCGTGAAGGCCATATCAAGGTGGGCTATCAGGTACGCGACGGCGGACTCTACATGTACTGCGAAGACACAGGCACCGGTATCCCCAAGGACAAACAGGCTGCTGTCTTCGACCGTTTCGTCAAGCTGAACGATTTCGTACAAGGAACAGGACTGGGCCTGAACATCTGCCGAAGCATTGCCAAGCGGTGCGGCGGCAAGATTGGTGTCAAATCCGACGGAGAAGGCCAAGGCTCTACATTCTGGTTCTGGATTCCCATATAATCAACACCCAACACCCATGAATACAAGACAATGGACAACCATCAGGGAATTTGAGGAAATTCTCTTCGAGCAGTACAACGGCATTGCCAAAATCACCATCAACCGGCCACGCTACCGCAACGCCTTCACCCCCAAGACCACCTGGGAGCTGTCACAGGCTTTCAGCCTCTGCCGCGAAATGCAAGATATCAGCGTAGTCATCCTCACGGGAGCAGGCGACAAGGCGTTCTGTTCCGGTGGCGACATGCACGTGAAAGGACGCGGCGGCTATATCGATGAGGAAGGAACACCCCGGCTGAGCGTGCTCGACGTGCAGATGCAGATACGCCGCCTGCCCAAGCCCGTCATTGCGATGGTCAACGGCTATGCCATCGGCGGCGGCCACGTGCTTCACCTGGTCTGCGACCTGACCATTGCCAGCGAGAACGCCATCTTCGGACAAACGGGTCCCAAGGTGGGCTCGTTCGACGCAGGCTTCGGCAGCAGCTATCTGGCCCGCATCGTAGGTCAGAAGAAGGCCCGTGAGATATGGTTCCTGTGTCGGCAATACACCGCCGAGGAGGCCGAACGCATGGGAATGGTCAACAAAGTGGTTCCGCTGGAACGTCTTGAGGACGAATGCGTGGAATGGGCTGAGACCATGATGGAGCGCTCACCGCTGGCCCTGCGCATGATCAAGGCCGGACTGAATGCCGAACTCGACGGACAAGCTGGCATACAGGAACTGGCTGGCGACTGCACCATGCTCTACTACTTCCTCGACGAAGCCCAGGAGGGAGGCAAAGCGTTTCTGGAGAAGCGCAAGCCCGACTTCAAGAAATACCCCAAAATGCCATAGACAACGCCATGCAATTTAATATTGAGGAACGCACGTTCCACTTCAAGCAGCCCGCAGGCACGTCGCGCGGTGTCTATACCGAACGCCTTTCCTGGTTCATCACCCTGTCCGACGGTTCTGCCGTTGGAATTGGTGAGTGCGCTCCCCTGCCCGACCTGAGCTGCGATGCTATGCCGCCCCATCTGTATAAAGAGATGTTGCAACGCTTCTGCCAACAGGTGGCCGAGACGGGCAGCATTGACTATGAAGCCCTGCGCGACTACCCCTCCATGCTGTTTGGCATCGAGACGGCCCTGCGCGCTATGGCCGATGGCCAAGAGCCAATACCCGTTCTTTTCGACACCCCTTTCGCCCGTGGCGAAGAAGGCATTCCCATCAACGGACTGGTATGGATGGGAACCTACCAAGAGATGCTCAGCCGCTTAGAAGAGAAATTAGAGAAGGGTTTTGACTGCGTGAAACTGAAGATTGGTGCCATCGACTTTGAAGACGAGCTACAGCTGGTACGCCTCATTCGCCAGCGTTTCAGCCGCCACGAGGTGCAGCTGCGACTCGATGCCAACGGGGCTTTTACCGCCGAGGAGGCACTCTACAAGCTGGAACTGCTGTCACAATATGCCGTTCACTCCATCGAACAGCCCATCAAGGCCGGGCAATGGGCCTTCATGGCCGAGCTGTGCCGCGAATCGCCCCTGCCCATTGCACTCGACGAGGAGCTCATCGGCGTGAACGACCCGGAACAGAAACGACAGCTGCTCCACATCATCAAGCCCGCCTACATCGTGCTGAAGCCCTCCCTGCACGGCGGAATGGCCGGATGCAGGGAATGGATTGAGAAGGCCACCGACGAGGGCATCGGCTCCTGGATCACATCGGCACTGGAGAGCAACATCGGTCTGAATGCCATTGCCCAGTTCTGCTCAGATGTCTACGGAAGCCGCATCATCATGCCACAGGGTCTGGGAACAGGACAACTTTTCACCGACAACATTGAGATGCCGCTCCAGATACGCGGCAACAAACTATGGATCTCCAGACATTCTTAGCCGAGTGGCACAACGACAGTCCCCGCATCCTGGTACACACCAGCGGCTCAACGGGACAGCCCAAGCCCCTGTGGGTCGAAAAGCGGCGCATGGAAGCATCGGCACGCATCACCTGCCAGTTCTTAGGACTACACTCCGGCGACACGGCCCTGCTCTGCATGCCGCTCGACTACATTGCCGGAAAGATGATGGTGGTGCGAGCCCTGACCTGCGGTCTGCAACTCATCACGGTAGAACCCAGCGGACATCCGCTATCACCGTCGATGAGCCAACAGTCCACAGCATCCCCCATAGACTTCGCCGCTATGGTTCCCCTGCAGGTCTACAACTCCCTGCAAGTGCCAGAGGAACGCGAGCGGCTCATGCACATACGCCACCTCATCATTGGCGGCGGTGCCATCGATGCCGTACTGGCCCAACAGCTGAAGGACTTTCCCCATGCGGTCTGGAGCACCTACGGCATGACCGAGACGCTGTCGCACATCGCCCTGCGCCGACTCAGCGGCCCTGAAGCCAGCCAGTGGTACACGCCGTTCCCCTCCGTCAGCCTCACTCTTTCTTCCGACGGCTGTCTCATCGTCAATGCCCCACAGGTCTGCGACGCTCCGCTCACCACCAACGACCTGGCCGAGATACGCCCCGACGGACGTTTCCGCATCCTGGGCCGCAAGGACAACGTCATCTGTTCTGGAGGGCTGAAAATCATTGCCGAGGAAGTGGAACAGCTCCTGAAGCCCCATCTCTCCTCACCATTCCTGATTACCAAGCGCAAAGACCCCAAGTTTGGCGAAGCCGTCGTCCTGCTCACCGAAGGCAGCACCGACGAGGCAGAGCAGGCCTGCCGCCAATGGCTCCCGCGCCACTGGCAACCGCGCCACTACCTGCACGTAGACCGTATTCCTCTGACGGCGACTGGCAAGCCCGCCCGTCGTTCAGCACAGGAAATGGCATCTGATCTGTTGCAGTTGTTGCAGTGTTGCAGTTCCCAAAAGGGTATTTGAAAAAGCAAAATTAATTCTATATTTATATATATAAATATAGATGTGTTTTAGGGGTGAGGGAAAGGTCTTTTGAGAACTGCAACACTGCAACACTGCAACAAACTGCAACAGCTAAAATGAAAAAATGCATCGAAAAGCAGGGTGGTTTGGAGCACGGCTGGCGTGGATGCATCAGCGTGCGTATGTTTTTAAAAAAAAGGCATTTTCCTTGGCCGTTTAAAGAATTTTACCTAATTTTGCACCGATTTCATCTATAATTATTAACTAAAACAACAAACAAAATGGAAAAAATCAAAAGTTTGATGCTCATGATGCTCATGGTATTCGTGGGTGGTATGATTTGCTCTTGCGGCAGTGACGACGATGATGATAACGGTGGTGGAAGCGCTACAGGCACCTACACCCTGCACTGCACCATCTCTGACTACGGCACAATGCCCGAGGAGTATGCAGCAATCATGAAGCAGGGCCTGGATGCGTTTGCCAACCAGTCATTCCCGAACGTAACTTTAAATCTCGTCAAGGCTGCAGTGGATAAGGCCATCGAGGAGGCTATTGAAAAAGGAACCTACGATGACGAACCGTACAACTACACCATTGAGTTCTACGTTACCGACTCCATGGGCAACAAGGTCTACAGCCGCTACATTGTGGTGAAAGACGGAAAAGCCACGGCGAAATAGCGCATAGCAAAGAACAAAAAAATAAAAAGAGGAGAGTGTTTTCAGCATTCTCCTCTTTATGTTTTCAGCACCCTTCCCGATAGAAGTCCAGTGCTTCTTCTATTTCCTCGTTGGTGGCCGTCTGGTCAATATGAACATCGCCCACATCGCCCAGGAGCGTGAAGTTGATGCGGCCTGCCACGTTCTTCTTGTCGTGGCTCATCAGTTGCAGCAACCGGGGATAGTCATCGCAGGTGATGGGCATGCGGCCATAATGATCGAAGATGAAACGCACGGTCTGCCGCATGCGGTCTACGGGGAAGCCTGTCTTGACGGTACTGAGATAGAGCTCGCACACCAGTCCCCACGCTACGGCATAGCCGTGCAGCACGGGGGTGCGCTCAAGGGCCAGCGACTCGAAGGCATGACCCACGGTGTGGCCCAGGTTCAGGGCTTTGCGAATGCCGCGCTCTGTGGGGTCTTCCGTCACGATGCGCTGCTTCACCTGCACGCTGTCGGCCACCATGCGCTGCAACTTGGCAAGATTGGGCTGCTCAATGTCGAACAGAAGCAACTCTGTGAGCATGGTGCCTTGGTGAATCAACCCGTGCTTGAGCATCTCAGCATAGCCCGACAGAAGGTTCTCGGCATCCATCGTCTTCAGGAAGACGGTATCGAGAATAACCGATGAGGCGTTTCGGAACGCCCCTATCTCATTTTTCAGTCCTCCAAAGTTGATACCCGTCTTGCCTCCCACAGAGGCATCGACCATAGCCAAAAGCGTGGTGGGGATGTTGATGAAATGAATGCCCCGCTTGAAGGTCGAGGCAGCAAAACCGCCCAGGTCGGTCACCATGCCGCCGCCCAGATTGATGAGCAATGAGTGGCGTGTGGCTCCCATGCGACCCAGTTCGCTCCAGACATGAGCCACCGCTTCCAAGTCCTTGTGCTGATCGCCCGGCTGAATGACAATGGGCTGTACGCCCTGCATGCAGGCAAAGGCTGACAGCACAGGCAGGCAAAGTTGACGGGTAGTCTCATCGACCAGCACAAAACAGCGGTCGGCACGGCATTCATCAATAGCTGCAGACAGAGCCTGCTCCAACTGTTCCGACAGAATCACTTTCTGCTGTTCCATCTCTTGGGGTGTTGAGTGTTAAGCCAAAGCCATTATCAAATAAGCGGCATGCCCAGCTCGCGGCACTCGCGGCGCATGTCTTCGGGCCAGATAGAAGCCTGAATCTCACCAATGTGAGCCTTATGCAGCAACACCATGCAAAGACGACTCTGGCCAATACCGCCGCCTATGCTTAACGGTAGCTTGTCGTTGATCAGCTGCTGGTGGAAGAAGAGCTGTTGACGGGCTTCCTGACCTTCAATACGCAGCTGTCGGAGCAGTGATTCCTTGTCGACACGGATGCCCATAGACGAGAGCTCGAACGAACGGCCCAGCACAGGATACCAAATAAGGATGTCGCCGTTGAGGCCCTCGCGACCGTTCTCTGCCACCGTCGACCAGTCGTCATAGTCGGGCGCACGTCCGTCGTGCTTCTCACCATTGGCCAGTTTGCCTCCAATACCAATAATGAATACGGCTCCGTAGGCTTCGCAAATGGCATCCTCGCGCTCCTTGGGTGTCTTGTCAGGATACATGCGAAGCAGCTCCTCGGCATGAATGAAATGTATTTTCTCCGGCAGGAAGGGCTTGATCTGCGTATAGGTCTCGCAGACCAGATACTCCGTGCGGCGAATGGCGGCATAGATGCGCTCCACAATGTTCTTCAGGAAGGCCAGCGTGCGGTCTTCACGGGCGATGACAGCTTCCCAGTCCCATTGGTCTACGTAGAGGGAATGAAGGTTGTCGAGTTCCTCGTCGGCGCGAATGGCATTCATATCGGTATAGATGCCATAGCCCCGTTCTATCTGATACTCAGCCAGTGAAAGGCGCTTCCACTTCGCCAGCGAATGGACTACCTCGGCACGGGCGTCGCCTAAGTCTTTAATTGGAAAAGTCACAGCACGTTCTACACCGTTCAAATCGTCGTTGATGCCCAGTCCCTGCAGCACAAACAGCGGTGCCGTGACGCGGCGCAGACGTAACTCTGTGGAAAGGTTCTGCTGGAAAAAGTCTTTAATCAGCTTGATGCCCTGCTCTGTCTGTTTGGTGTCGAGCAGCTGCTGATAGCCTTTCGGTTTGATTAATTTGCTCATCTTTCTGTACGTTACTTTTCAAAATTTTCGTGCAAAGGTACAAATAATTTACTAACCAACAAGATTTTTGTCGGTTTATTTTGCAAAATGACACAAATTTTATTGATTTACTATCATTTTGAGTTGAGAACCTATAGGTTCTTCTTCGGATAGAGCGCGTCCCACCACGACGGGTCGTCCTTCAACCAACGCTGGAACCAGGCCATCTGGGTGGCCAGCCACTTCTCACGCTTCTTGTAGTCGAGAACGTGGTGGTTCTCGCCCTTCACCTCGACCAAGGCCACCTCACGACCCAGCAGCTTCAGGGCGGTGAACATCTGCAGGCTCTCTATCAGCGGCACATTGGTGTCGTCCGTTCCGTGAAGCAGCAGCAGCGGGGTGTGAATCTTGTCGGCATTGAACAGCGGCGACTGGTCAACATACAGCTGGCGATGGCTCCAGGGATAGCTGTTGGCCATGCTTACCTCGCTGTAATTGTAGCCCCAGTAGCCTTCACCCCAGTAGCTGGTGTGGTTGGCAATGCCTGCATGGCTCACGGCGGCAGCAAAGATGTCGGTCACGGTCTGCAGATACATGGTCATGAAGCCTCCGTAGGATGCCCCCATACAGCCTATCTTCTCACGATTGATGAAAGGGTGCTCGTCGCAAATCTTCTTGGTGCCTTCGATGATGTCACCGGCAGGGAATCCGCCCGACACACTTCCGTCGGCACCGGGCGATCCGCCAGCCGTGTTCACATGGCGCGAAGCCCACTCCTGGCCGAAGCCCGTTGCACCGCTGGGCTGCAGGATATAGGCCACATAACCCAGCGAGTTCCACATTTGGGGAGCGTAGGGCGACTCAAAATAGCGTGACACAGGCATGCAGCCACCGTAATAATAAACAATCATGGGGTACTTCTTTCGGGCATCGAAGTCCTTTGGCAGATAAAGACGCCCGTAGACGGTTTCGCCCTTCGAGTTCGTGAAGTTCCAGTCCTGACAGGTGCCCAGCTCAGCACTGCCCAGTGCCTCCCTGCCATCAAACAGGCATGCATTCTTCTTCTGACTGAACACGTAGGCCGAGGCGGGTGCCATCGTCTCATAGCTCAGGTAGCCCAGCACGGGGGCATGAGCCGCAACGCTGAAACGATAGACGTTGTCGCCACTGACAGGCAGCTGACTGATTTTCCCCGACGCGGGATGGAGCGAATAAAGGCGCACATAGTCACGGTCTTCTGCCGAGAAGTAAACAAGTCCGTCGGCCTGCGACCACCGCACACTCTGAACGGAAGGGTCAAAGTCCTTGGTGAGCGGAGTGACCTGCTTCGACGCAATGTCTAACAGGAAGAGCTCGCTTTCCGTCATGCTTGGGGTGACGCTTGCGGGCAACTGGCAGCCTACGCGGTTGAAGGCTTCAGGATTGCCCTTGACCAGCACCTTGCGGGCATCGGGTGTGAAACTGAAATCATCCAGGAAGCCTTCACACTGCAACAGGGTGTCGACCTGATGCGTGGCAAGATCCAGCACGTAGAGATCCACCACCTCCGTAGGGCGCTTTGTCAGGCGCGAATAGGAAGTGCCGATGAGCAACCGCCTGCCGTCCCAGGAAATATCGTGGAGGGATTCGCCCTTGGTGCCGAAGGTAAGACGCTGTCTCACACCGGTCTTCAGGTCGAAATGCAGAAGATGGCTGCGCTTGCGCCAGTCGGGCTGACGGTCGTCCATCTCAAGCACCTGAAACACGTCGGCATCCTCCTTGGGGCCGTCTTCCTCGACGGTAACAATCAGGTAGTCTTCCGTAGGACTGACCTCATAGCTGCCCCTGGGCACATCGTAGGCCAGCCGTTGGCGTGTACCGCTGAGCGGTTCCACCTGATAGAGCACGCGCTTGCTGGCTTCCCATACCTCTTCTATATACGCACACGTGCGAGGCAACCATCGCACATTTTGCGACAGTCTGCTCACCAGACGCTGGTTCTTGGTCTCGCGCAGCTCGTATTCCCAACGGCTCTGCCCGCCACGTTCCGTGGTCTGGAACGACAGCACCGCATAATGGCCGTCGGGCGAAATTGAGATGCTGCGCACACGCTGACCGTCGGTCAGGTCGTGAACCATGTACGGATGCTTCTCATCGAGTGTATAGGGTAGCGGCTTGTTGCAGTCGGCCCAGACACTCACGGTGTCGGCACTGCCTGGTTCAGACATATATCTGATAGCAAACGTGTGGTGCTCGGGAGCCAAATTCAGTTCCGTACCTGCCTCATTTCCATCAATATAGAGCTTGTAGTTTTTCAACCCCTTTATCTCAATCTTGCCCTTCAGATAGTCGGCATTGTTGACGTAGAAGCTGAGCACGCCTACGGTCTTCGAGTCCGTTTGCACGGGCAGCACACCGCCTTTCAGTACTGTGGTGGTACCCACAGGAAGACTGGCAGACTTCAACAATGATGTCTCGTCGAACTTCCTGCCATTGACGTCTACGGTATCAATGCTGGCAGGCGCATATACTGCAAACGGGCCGCTCAGATTGAACTCGGCAATCTCCGTTCGCTGTTGGGCCAATGCAGGGGCAGTAGCCAGTAGCATGGCCATGATGGTTGTCTTTCTTGTCATGATTTTCTGTGTTCAGTAAGCCTCGCGATACTTGCCGTCATCCTTATCGTCGAGCATCGAGAGATAGCTCTGATAGCGGCTTGCGGCAATGTAGTGGTCTTCAAGTGCCTTCAGCACGGCACAACCTGGCTCATGAGTGTGGGTGCAGTTGCTGAAACGGCAGTCTTTCGAGAAATGGAAAATCTCCTTGAAATAGCTGGTCAGTTCCTCAGGCTCCATGTCGAACGAGCCGAAGCCCTTGATGCCCGGTGTGTCTATGATATAAGAAGGGTCGGTGGTCGATGGTGAAGGGTCAATGGGAATCATTTCCGAGAACGTGGTGGTGTGCATGCCCGTGTTGTGGGCATCGCTGATTTCAGCCGTACGCTGGCTGGCACCCGGCACCAATTGATTGATGAGCGTTGATTTCCCCACCCCGCTGTTGCCGCTGAGCAGCGTAATCTTTCCTTCCAGCAGAGGCTTTAGCGCGTCTAAGCCCATCCCTGTGGCAGCCGAAATCTGACGGCATTCATAGCCAATGGTCTCATAAAGCGTGACCATCATCTGCTGATAGCGTCGCTCGTCGTCGTCGAGCAGGTCGGTCTTGTTGAACACCAGTACCACGGGCACCCTGTAGGCTTCGGCCGAGGCCAGGAAGCGGTCAATGAACGTGGTGGAGGTCTGCGGATGGTTGATCGTCACGATGAGGAAAGCCTGGTCTACGTTGGCAGCCAGGATGTGGCACTGCTTCGAAAGGTTCTGCGACTTGCGGATGATGTAGTTGCGGCGGTCACAGACATCGGTGATGAACCCACCGTCGACCTCGACCCGGTCGCCAACGGCCACGGGGTTGGTCGAGCGGATGCCCTTCAGGCGGAAGTTGCCTTTCACCTTATAATCAAGAAGCTGGCCATCGTCTGTGCGGACGGTGTACCAGCTCCCAGTATTTTTAACGACGAGTCCCTTCATCAGACAGTCATAATCTCCTTGTTCTTCGCCTCAATCAGCTCGTCAAGTTTCTTGATGTACTTATCGTGTACCTTCTGCAAGTCGAGCTCGGCATCCTTCTCGTTGTCCTCCGACAGACCGTCCTTGATGGCCTTCTTCAGCTTGTCCTTGATGTCGGCACGCACGTTGCGCACCTCGACTTTGGCCTTCTCGGCAATCTTGTTGCACTGCTTCACCAAATCGCGGCGGCGCTCCTCAGTGGGCTGCGGGATGGCCAGTCGGATTACCTCACCGTTGTTCTCGGGCGTGATGCCTACGTCGCTGTCCATGATAGCCTTCTCAATATCGCGAATCTGCTTGCGATCCCAAGGTTTAATGGCAATGGTACGGGCATCGGGGCAGTTCACGGTAGCCACCTGATTCAAGGGCACACGCGATCCGTATGACTCTACTCTCACACCGTCAAGGATGGCCACGTTGGCGCGTCCGGCACGGATGCGGTTCAGTTCTTCTTCGAGGAACATGGCCGCCATCTCCATTCTCTCTTCTGCTTTCTGCAGGGTTTCTTTTACGTCTATCATAATTCAATAGTTTTGGTTTTTGATTACAAATGTAGTGCTTTTCCACGAAATGCGCAAGCATTTAACCATTTTATTTTTTATCCTATGCCATTTTGTCTGAACAGGGCGACGATTTGGCAGCTTCTGGAGTAAAGGCACACAATTTGAAGGACTTTTGGCAAAACTAAAAAGAAAGGAGACTATCATGACATTAGAAAAGTTTACCATCAAGGCACAGGAGGCCGTACAGGCAGCCGTGCAGACTGCCCAGCGCAATGGGCAGCAGACCATTGAACCCGTACACCTGCTGGCCGGACTTATGGACAAGGCCAAGGATGTGGTGACGTTCATCTTTCAGAAGCTGGGCATGAACGCACAGCAGATAGAGATGCTCTGCCAGCAGGAAATGCAGCATCTGGCCCGTGTGGAAGGCGGTCAGCCCTACCTGAGCAACGACTCAAACAAGGTGCTGCAGAAAGCTGAAGACCTGTCGAAGGAAATGAACGACGAGTATGTGTCGTGTGAACCGATGCTGCTGGCACTTCTCCTTGTGAACAATACTGTGAGCCGTATCCTGAAGGATGCCGGTGCTACGGAGAAAGACATGCGCCAGGCCATTCTGGAACTGCGTCGCGGACAGAAGGTGCAGAGCCAAAGTGCCGACGACAACTACCAGTCGCTTGAGAAATATGCCAAGAACCTGGTCGACCTGGCCCGGCAGGGCAAGCTTGACCCCGTCATTGGCCGTGATGACGAGATCCGGCGTCTGTTGCAGATTCTGTCGCGTCGCACGAAGAACAACCCCATCCTGATTGGCGAACCAGGCACAGGTAAGACGGCCATTGTTGAAGGACTGGCCGGTCGTATCGTGCGAGGCGATGTGCCGGAGAACCTGAAGGACAAGCAGCTCTACTCGCTCGACATGGGTGCGCTGGTGGCCGGAGCCAAGTACAAGGGAGAGTTCGAAGAGCGTCTGAAGAGCGTGATCAACGAGGTGACGCAGGCTGAGGGGCGCATCATCCTCTTCATCGACGAGATCCACACCCTGGTGGGTGCTGGCGGCGGCGAAGGGGCTATGGATGCCGCCAACATCCTGAAGCCCGCACTGGCCCGTGGCGAACTGCGTGCCATTGGTGCCACCACGCTCAATGAATATCAGAAGTACTTTGAGAAAGACAAGGCCTTGGAGCGTCGCTTCCAGACGGTCATGGTCGATGAGCCTGATGAACTTTCGGCCATCTCCATCCTGCGCGGACTGAAGGAACGTTACGAGAACCACCACAAGGTGCGCATTCAGGACGATGCCTGCATTGCCGCCGTACAACTCTCAGAGCGTTACATCTCCGAGCGGTTCCTGCCCGACAAGGCCATCGACCTCATGGACGAGGCTGCTGCCAAGCTGCGCATGGAGCGCGACTCTGTGCCTGAGGAGCTTGACGAGATCATGCGTAAGCGGGCACAGCTGGAGATAGAACGTGAGAGCATCAAGCGCGACACGCCCCTCTCCGAAGACGGCAACGGTCGCGCCAGCTCACTGGAGAAGATGGAGAAGGACATCTCCGAACTGAAGGAGCAGGAGCAGGCTATGCGTGCACAGTGGCAGAGCGAAAAGTCGCTTTCCGACAAGTTCCAGAAACAGCGTGAGCAGATGGAGCAGCTGAAACTGGAGGCTGAGCGTGCCGAGCGCGAGGGCGACTACGGCCGCGTAGCCGAGATTCGCTATGGTCAGCTGCAGCAGCTCGAGGCCGCTATGAAAGCCACGCAGGCACAGCTCGACGCAGCTCCGTCGGGCAGGCTGGGCGGTATCTCTGTCACCGCCGACGACATTGCCGAGGTGGTAAGCCGCTGGACGGGCATTCCCGTGACCCGCATGATGCAGAGCGAGCGCGAAAAGCTGCTCCACCTCGAAGATGAGCTACACCGCCGCGTCATCGGACAGAACGAGGCCATCACCGCCGTGGCCGATGCCGTGCGCCGCTCGCGTGCCGGACTGCAAGATCCGAAGCGCCCCATCGCCTCCTTCATCTTCATGGGTACCACAGGCGTGGGCAAGACCGAACTGGCCAAGGCCCTGGCAGAATACCTGTTTAACGATGAGACGATGATGACGCGTATAGACATGTCGGAGTATCAGGAGAAGCACACCGTGAGCCGTCTCGTCGGTGCGCCTCCGGGCTACGTGGGCTACGACGAGGGTGGACAGCTCACCGAGGCCGTGCGCCGCAAGCCCTACTCAGTAGTGCTCTTCGACGAGATTGAGAAGGCTCATCCCGACGTGTTCAACATCCTGCTGCAGGTGCTCGACGACGGACGTCTGACCGATAACAAAGGTCGCACCGCCGACTTCAAGAACACCATCATCATCATGACCTCCAACGCCACGCGCGAACAGCTACGCCTCACCATGCGGCCAGAATTTCTCAACCGTATCGATGAGATCATCACCTTCCAGCAGCTCTCGCAGGACGAGATTGCCCAGGTGGTACGCCTGCAACTCTCGCGCGTCGAGAAGATGCTGGAGCCGCAGGGCTTCCATCTTGAGGTCACCGACCATGCCGTGAAATGGCTGGCACGCGAGGGCTACGACCCAGAGATGGGTGCCCGTCCGGTGAAGCGCGCCATTCAGCAGTATGTGCTCAACGATCTCTCACGTCGCCTGCTGGCCGACGAGGTGTCGCGCGAGAAGCCCATCATCATCGACGAGTTCGGTGACGGGCTGATGTTCCGCAATTAGTCAATTGCGCATCATGTAGTCATTTTTGCTGAAATCTTCACTCAATAATGCTGAAAAAACAGGAGTAAACCTTTTCATGGTTCATAAAAAATATTTAAATGCTTATTTTTTTCTCATTTTGTTTGGTTATGTGCAGAATAATGTCTATCTTTGCGCAATTGAAATAATAACCTTATATTAATGTTAATCAAATAATACAAACAACTTATGAGTCAAAAGAGAGTTTACCTCTTCGGCAACGGTAAGGCCGAAGGTAATGCAAAAATGCGTGAGGAACTCGGTGGCAAAGGTGCTAACCTTGCCGAAATGAACCACATCGGCGTGCCCGTTCCTCCAGGTTTCACCATCACTACTGACTGCTGCAACGAGTACTATCAGGTAGGTCAGCAGAAGATCATGGAGCTGCTCAACGACGACGT